>Ga0208766_1000198_pt1 | contig 32323 bp, 30 predicted proteins | sample ETN01SmetaG_3_FD_185792 | JGI IMG/M metagenome (GOLD analysis project Ga0208766, IMG submission 185792) | Marine microbial and viral communities from oxygen minimum zone, Eastern Pacific Ocean - ETNP2014F12-01SV263 (SPAdes) (version 2) | ecosystem: Environmental > Aquatic > Marine > Oceanic ... | reverse complement strand
CTATACCAATGCCACCAATTTCATTAGGAAAAGGACCAGTACCTATTTTTCCACCCAACAAAAAAGTTAAAAACTTTTTTAATAAAATTGGAACAACAATAGAAATAAGAAGTGAAAAATTATCACAAAACTTTTGGGCAATTTCAGGTTCAATGACTTCCTTTTATGAGTTGTTAAAAATTTTATCTGATTGGCTGGTTAGAAAAAAACTTAAAAGAAATCAAGCACAAAAATATATTACTTCTCTTTATTCAGGTTTAGCAGAACTTGCTACGGTGCATTCAGATAAAAATTTAAAACATCTTGTTGAAGAGTCTCAAACGCCAGGAGGATTAAATTGGCAAGGTGTTAATGAGCTTAGAAAATTTGGTTATTTTAAATCTTTAGAAAAATCTATTAATAATATTTTAAAAAGACTTGACATAAATGTATCAAGTAATAATAAAATTACTATTGCAGATGTCCCTCCTTACAGAGTTGATGTACTAAGAGAAGCGGATATTGTCGAAGAAATTCTTAGAATCTACGGATATAATAACATAAAATTATCGTCAAAAAACGGAAGCGATTATTTATCAGAAGAACGATCGGGTTCACATGAAAATATTATTTTATCTAGAGTTATGAACTTACTTGTTTCTAGTGGTTTATATGAAATTACTACTAATTCGCTCACATCTTTAAAGTATAGCACAAGTAAGGAGTGGGACAAATCAGGAACCATTGAAATGGTTAATAAACTTAGTGATGAACATGCTGTACTAAAGCAAGACCTCTTATATACTGGTCTTGAGTGTATAAAACACAATCTTAATAGAAAACAGAATAATTTAAAATTTTTTGAATTTGATAAAGTTTATAATAAGAAGAATAAATCACATACTGAAACAAAAAAAATTGGCATATATCTAACAGGTTTATTAAAAGAGGAACACTTTAATTCAAGCCCTAATAAAATTAAATTTTTTGATCTATTAAATCTAGTGAACAAACTATTAGTAATTGCAGATATTAAAAACTACTCTATAGAAGAAAGTAAATCAAAAACACTTTCTAGGTGTTTCGAAATAAAACATAATAAAAAATCTATTTGTAAAATTGGCAATGTAAATAAAAACATATCCTCAAATTATGATATAGATCAACAAGTGTACTTCTGTGAGATAGAATGGAAAAATTATATAAAAAGTTTTAATCACGAATTCTCATTTAGTTCTATTTCGAAATTTCCTGAAGTGAAAAGAGATCTTTCTTTAGTTCTCTCAAAAGATAAAAAGTTTTCAGAGATATCTCATATCATTGATAAAAACAGAAGAAATATTATAAAAAATTATTCTCTATATGACATATATGAAGGTGAAAATTTAGGAGATAAAAAAATAGCATACGCCTTAAGATTTGTTCTTCAAGACGTTAATAAAACGCTTGAAGAAAAAACAATTAATAGCACAATGGAAAATTTAATGGTAAATTTTGAAAAAATACTAGGAGCCGAAATTAGAAAATAATTATGTCTGAAAGTTTAAATCAAAAAATAGTTGAACTTGAGAGTAAATTTTCACTCTTAATTAAAAAGTATAACAACCTAAAAATTGAAAATCGAGATCTAAATCAGGAAATCACAGAAAAAGAAATAGATATAATAATTAAAAAGTATCAGATTAAAAATCAAAATGGTATAACAGACCCTCTAACAGAGACCACTCATATAAAAGAAGAAATTGACTCAACAATAAATGAGATAGATAATTTAATACATAACCTTAAAAAATAAATTGGGAAATCTTTCTATAAAATTAGTTATTGGTAACAGGTCTTACCCTATGAAGGTACCAATGGAAGATGAACAAAAGATAAGAAATATTGGCAAGGAGTTAAATAAAAAAATTTCTGAAATAAAGAGCCAAATGAATATAGATGATCTTCAAGATGTACTAGCAATGATTGCATTTAAATTATCCGTTGAAATTGAAGATAACAAAGGAGCATCAAATGAAAATAAAGATGCTTTTAATAAAATTGAAAATATAATAAGTGAGATTGATAATAAAATAAAATAAATTATTCTGGTGTATCCTCATTAGGCCATTCTTTCTTGAAATCAACCCAATATTTTTTTATTGTAGATTTAACTTCTTTTCTTAACCATAATAGACCAATCAAATTTGGAACTGTCATAAGAGCAATAGTAATTAATGATACATTCCAAATAACAGTAGTATCTGCAAATGACGCTACAAAGAAGCCTATAACATATACAACTCTATAATATATTACTGAACCAGCACCAAATAAAAATGTCATTGCTCTATCTCCATAGTATGACCAAGAGATAGCAGTACTAAATGCAAATAATAGAAGGCCTATGCTAACTATGTAATTTCCGTAATTTCCAAAGAAACCTCTATCAAATGCTATCGCAGTAAGAGGAGCACTGTGTACTAAAGACTTACCTTTTACAATAAAATCTCCCTGCAATTTACCTTCTTCAATTTTTAAATTACCATTAAATAATTTATCATCTTTATCAAAAATTAATATTTCTTCAGCGATAGATCTAGCGTGGATGATAGAAATATTTTGATCAAAAGTGCCTTCAGACACATTAAGTTCACCATCATAAAAACTTAAAGAACTATTATTGCCGTTTAGATAGTTAAATAATATATTAACGTCTTCTTGATTATCCTCAGAATAAACTTTATCTAAAAATAATAAGTCAGCTTGAGCAAAAGTATTTTCATGTTTTTCATTCCATACTCCAGATGATAGAAGTACAAGACCTGTTATAGTACATATTATAATAGTATCAATAAACGGTTCTAATATTGCGACAAGACCCTCTGATACAGGTTCATTAGTTTTTGCTGAGGCATGAGCAATGGGTGCAGATCCCTGTCCAGCTTCATTAGAATAAAGACCTCTATTTACACCTCTAGAAATAGCAAAAGAGATAGATGCACCTAAAAAACCACCTACAGCTGCACTACCAGAAAAAACTTCTGCAAAAATTGATATAAAAGATGGAATTATATTTTGATAGTTAAATAAAATTACAGAAAAAGCTCCAACAACATAAACTAGAGCCATAAAAGGAACAAGTTTTTCAGTTATACTTGCAATTCTTTTTATCCCCCCTATAATAACTGTACCTAATAAAACTGCCAGAATCCCACCAGTTATCATTTTATCAATACCGAAGGATGCAAACATTGAGTTAGATATACTATTTATTTGAGGTAAACTACCGGTGCCAAAAGAAGATAAGACGGTTGCAAAGGCAAACATTATACCTACCCATTTAAGGTTTACTTTTTTTCCAAAAAGTCTAAAATCAGCATTTTTCATGAAATACATTGGTCCCCCAGACATCGTACCATCTGAAATTTTTTCTCTGTACTTGTGGGATAAAGTAACTTCAACAAACTTTGTTGTCATCCCGACAATTGCGGTTACCAACATCCAAAATAATGCAGCAGGGCCCCCTAAATGAATTGCAAAGGCTACCCCTGCAATATTACCAGTTCCAACGGTACCAGAAAGAGCAGTAGTCAGAGCTTGAAAATGAGAGGTATCACCTTGATCATCCTTTTTGTCATATTTACCTCTTACTACACGAAGAGCAAAACCAAAATATCTTATTTGCGGAAATTTTAAATAAATCGTAAAGAAAATACCTGTACCTAATAATAAAGGTACAAACCAAGAAGAGCTCCCTAAGTACTGATCAATAAAAATTAAAAATTCATTAAATTCCTGCATATCATTATATTTTAATAAAAGTAGAAATTATATTTTTTCTTCTACCAAATTCATTATTTTTTCTTTTCTCAAATGAGACTCCTTGATAATTTTCTCTGCTTTTTTCATTATATCTTCCCCTCCACTAACATCTTTTAAATTAATTCTAACATTTAGATAGGCTCCATGAATAGCAGCATGAACACATAAACAAGCTACACCAGAATCTGATAATGAATTTTGATTACCTTCTTTTGCTAAAAATTCAATCAAATCATAAGAATTATATGATTCAATCATAATATTTAATGGTATCTGAGCGGCATAAAGTGTAGCATCTTTAATTGCTTTAGATCTATTTTTTTTATTTTTATCCGTATCCTTAAGTAATTTATAAGCTTCCATTATACTATTAAATGAATGGGCATCTTCATCAACAAGAGATAATAATTTTTCTCTTATTTTATTTACTTCATGAGCCTTTTCACTAAATATTTCAACTTTATTCTCCCAGCCTCTTGTATTACAAGAAAGGTTAGCGACCATTCCAGCTAAAGATGTTCCAAGTGCACCAACATATGAAGACACAGAACCTCCACCTGGAGCAGGTGTTTCTCTAGATACTTCATCTGAAAAACTCCTCGCTGAGAGATCAATTAGATTGCCATTTTTATTAGTTATTTTCTCAAGATAATATTCAATTATATTTTTATTTGGATCAAAATTCTTTACTTGATTTAGACCTAGAGATTCTATTGCAATTTTTATAATATCTCCTTCAGGAATCCCATCTGATCTATTTTGTTTCTTTAAAAAATATTTTCCTGCATCAATCATTGATTTTAATGGGATAAGACCTACTAATTCTGATCCTGTTACACTGGCTCCTCTTGCATTTGCTTTTTTTACAACCTCTTCAAAAACAGTATGAATAGGAGTTTCTGTAATATTAGTTAGATTCATTGATATCTGAGCAATACCAAATTCTTCTATATACCATCCGATTGCTTTAACATATTTAAGTGATCCAGGAATAGTTTCTGCATTGCCATCTTTATCATAAACTATCTCACCAATTACTGGATGACCTTTTCTTTTAATCCTTCCCTTCTCTCTTACATCAAAAGCAATAGCATTTGCAAGTCTAGTGGATTTAGTATTGAGGTTAATATTATATGCTATGAGAAAATCTCTAACTCCAATAGCTGTTGCTCCAGATTTTTTATTAAAATTTTTTCCAAAATCTGGTTTCCAATCATCACTACTTATTTTTTTATTAAGACCTTCATACTCACCTGACCTAACATTTGCTAAATTTCTTCTTTTTTCTTCCTTTGCAGCATACTCATACAAGTAAATTGGGATATTTAATTCTTCAGAGACTAATCTTGCTAATTTCTCAGCATATGGAATAAGTTCATCAAAACTTATATTAGAAACTGGAATTAAAGGACAAACATCAGTAGCACCAAACCTTGGATGTTCTCCTCTATGTTTAGACATATCAATTTTTTCACTTGCAACTTTAATCGCATCAAATGCTGCATTTATCACTGAATCTGGATCACCAACAAATGTCATCACAGTTCTATTTGTTGCTTTTCCTGGGTCTACATTAAGAAGGTGTACTCCTTTTGTATTAGAAATAGCTTCAGATATTTCTTTTATTATATCTTGATTTCTGCCTTCGGAGAAATTAGGTACACACTCAATTATTTGATTCACGATTTAAAATTAAATATTAATTATAGATTTTACCTCTTTTACAAATAAAGGAAGGCTTCAGCTTCCCTTGATTATAAAGAATATCTTTAAAATTATTTGTCTCAAAACCTATCATATCTGCAATTTTTCCTTTTTCTAGAGATCCTCTATCTTCTAAAGATAATGCATTAGCAGATCTACATGTAATTCCTGCTAGAACTTCTGCATTTGATAATTTTTCTAAAGACCCAAGAAGAGCCGCCTGAATCAGTAAATCACCCATAGGTGCAGAACCGGGGTTCCAATCTGAAGCTATAGATACCTTACAATTATTGTCTAAAAGTTTTCTTGCAGGAGCAAATGGAATACCCAAACCTAAACTACATCCAGGCAAAACAACTCCCGTTGTTTCAGATTTTGATAAATAATTTATTTCTTTATCAGTTATTACCTCTAGATGGTCAACGCTCACAGCTCCATTATCAACCCCGACCTTTACACCTCCTGATGTAAATTGATTTGCATGAGCAGTAATTGAAAAGTTATTTTTAACCTTATCCAAAAAAGTTGATGCTTCACTAACAGAAAATGCATTTTCTTCAATAAATATATCCACTCTATTTGACAAATTATCTTCTTTAATTTTAGGTAATAAATCATTTAAAATAGAGTCTAGGTAGCTTTTAGATGACTCAAAGCTTTTTGGTGTTACGTGAGCAGCAAGACAAGTAGGGATTAGATCAATCTCATTTTTATTATCAATTTCATTAATGATTTGAAGCATTCTAATTTCATCATCTAAATTGGGAGCATACCCACTTTTAACCTCACAAGTTAAAACTCCATCAAGAAAATGTTTTTTTAGTCTTCTTAATGTATCGTGTTTAAGTTGATCATCAGTAGAATTAGAAGTAGAATTCATTGTGTTATGAATACCTCCTCCCTCTTCAAGAATCTGCTGGTATGATACTCCAGAGTTTCTTTTAGAATACTCATCTGATCTACTTCCATAATGGCATACATGTGTATGAGAATCAATAAATCCAGGTAAAAGAATGGAAGGAAATTCTATTTCTTTCACAATAGAAATGTTCTTATTTAATTCAGAAAAAGACCCAATTTCTGAAATTTTTTCACCTTCAATAATAACACCTCCATCATCAATTATATGTAGACTATTATCGTCTATTGCTCCCCTTTCAGGAAGATTTGCCATTGTAATAATTTGTGTAAACGGACCAATAAGTTTTCTCAATATTATAAATCTAAATTAAACTTCTTTAAATATTTATTAGCAATATCATATCCGGCATCATTGTGCCTAAAAACACCCATGGCAGGGTCATTATGTAAAACCCTTCTTATACACTGCTCTGCTCTTTCTGTTCCATCTACAAGAACAACCATTCCAGCATGTTGTGAATATCCCATCCCTACACCACCCCCATGATGAAAAGAAACCCAAGTAGCACCACCCGCTGTATTTGACATCAAGTTTAACAAAGGCCAATCAGATACAGCATCTGAGCCATCAATCATGCCTTCAGTCTCGCGATTAGGAGATGCAACTGAGCCACAATCTAAGTGGTCTCTTCCAATAGCTATCGGTGCTGACACCTTACCGCTTTTAACTAGATCATTGAATATAACACCTGCTTTCTCTCTCTCACCCATACCTAACCAACAAATCCTGCAGGGCAATCCCTGAAATTGAATTTTATCTTGAGCCTGTTTAAGCCAGTTTATCATGTCTGTATTTTCAGGAAAGGCTTCAATAAGAGCCCTATCAGTAGTGTAAATATCCTCAGGGTCTCCTGATAAAGCTGCCCATCTAAATGGTCCTTTACCCTCACAAAATAGTGGTCTTATGTAGTCTGGAACAAAACCATTAAAATTAAAGGAATCTTTTTCACCTCCTTGTTTTGCAAATTCTCTTAAATTATTTCCATAGTCAAATGTAATTGATCCCATTTCCTGCATTTTTAGCATAAGAGAAACATGTCTTGCCATACTCTTTAAGGATAAATCCTTATATTTTTTTTGGTCTTCCTCTCTTAACTTCTCAGCTTTATCTAGAGTTATACTATTGGGCACATATCCAAAAACAGGATCATGAGCAGAAGTCTGATCAGTCAATACTTCAGGGACAATACCATCATTTATTAAATTTTCTAGCATATCACCAATATCACTCACTAAACCTATTGAAATATTTTTATTTTTTTTCTTTGCTTCAAGTGCCCAGTCTCTTGCCTCCACGTAAGAGTCAGTCATTTTATCAATATATCTTGTTTTTATTCTTTTCTCTATTCTTTTTGGATCGATATCTGCACCTAAAAATGTTGCCCCGGCCATTGTAGCTGCTAAGGGTTGTGCCCCACCCATTCCACCAAGACCTCCAGACACTAACAACTTTCCTTTTAAACTTCCTCCAAAATGTTTATTAGCGCACGCAGCAAACGTCTCATATGTGCCTTGGAGAATACCTTGTGTTCCAATGTAAATCCAACTCCCAGCAGTCATCTGACCGTACATCATAAGCCCATCTTTTTTTAACTTCTCAAAGTGTTCCCAATTTGCCCACTCTGGGACTAAATTAGAATTTGCTATTAAAACTCGTGGTGCTTGCTCATGAGTTCTTACCACACCAACAGGTTTCCCAGACTGGATAAGTAAACTCTCATCATTCTTAAGATTTAGAAGGATATCAATAATTTTTTTAACTGATTTAATATCTCTTGCAGCCTGACCAGAACCACCATATACAATAAGATTTGATGGATCCTCTGCAACTTCAGAGTTAAGATTATTGAGAAACATTCTCAGGGGTGCCTCTGTCTGCCAACTCTTAGCATTTAATCTATCTCCTGTTGGGGCCTTATAATTAGGATGTTTTGCATATTTTTCTATAAAACTTACTGTATTCATTTTATGAAATTAATTGAACTAATTTTTTTGATTTAATAATTTTAGTCGCCTCAATTATATCTTCTATAAAAACTTTATCATTCTCACAATGACTAATTTTTGTTCTAATGAAATCATGACATTTATTGACTTTTTTACCAGATTTAAGAGGTTTTAAAAAATCAAATGCTTGGGATGAACACAAAAGTTCAATAGCTAGGATCTTTTCTAAATTCTTTAAAACTCTCAAAAGTTTTACTGAACCTATAGAACCCATACTCACATGATCTTCTTGACCTAGAGAAGTTGTTATAGAGTCTGCACTTGCTGGGAAACAAAGGTTTTTGTTTTCACTAACCAGAGCAGCAGAAGTATATTGAAGTATCATAAACCCAGAGTTTAACCCTGTGTTTTTTAAAAGTAGTTTAGGGACCTTATCATTTCCTTTAAGCAAAAGATAGATTCTTCTATCAGAAATATTTCCTAATTCTGAGGCAGCAATTACATTATAATCAATTGGTATAGCAAGAGGTTGACCATGAAAATTACCTCCACTCACTACCTTTCCATTTTCTAAAACTATTGGATTATCAGTAACAGAATTTAATTCGGTATTTACCATACTCTCTAAATAATAAAAAGCATCCCAACTTGCCCCATGGACCTGTGGGATACACCTAACTGAATATGGATCTTGAACCTTTTGACAGTCTTCATGAAATTTTACAACTTCAGAATTATTTAACAAGCTCCTTATTCTTTTGGAGACTTCTATTGATCCTTTAAATGGTCTTAGGTCTGTAATTTCTTTACTAAATGGAATAACTGAACTCAAAGTTCCTTCCACTGAAATAGCAGATATTATATCTGCATTCTGCAGACAATTATGAAATCTACTTAAAGAGTAGCAAGCATAAGCTGCTATGAATTGAGTTCCATTAATTAATGCTAAACCTTCTTTTTCTTTTATTTCAATAGGTTTTTTGTTCTCTAGTGAAAGAAAGTCCAACGATTTTATTTTCTTTTTCTTATAGTAAACTTTTCCATGACCTATTAAAGGCAAAAATAAATGAGCCAAAGGCGCAAGGTCTCCCGAAGCGCCAACTGAACCTTTTGAAGGAACTACAGGAACAATGTCATTGTCTATATGCCAACAAATTCTATCAATTAAATTTAACGATACTCCAGAATACCCCATTGATAAGGAATGTGCTTTTAAAATCATCATAAGTTTTGAAACTATTTTTGGAATATTAGAGCCAACTCCAACAGCGTGACTCTTTAGAAGATTTTCTTGAAGGATATTAGCATCATTTTGAGAAATAACAGTATTACATAACGCGCCAAAACCAGTATTTATACCATAAATAACTTGATTAGATGTCAAAGCATTCTCAACCCTCTCCCTTGAAAAGGAAATTTTTAATTTTTGCTTTGAAGATATTATGCCCTGCAATTTGCCCACAGCAATATCAATTGCAATCTGATAAGACATCTTATCTTCTCCGTAATTAAATTTATTAGTTGACATTACAATAAAGTTAGTTTTTTTACAGGAATTAATTTATCAAAAAAATATCTTATTCCTTGTATGATTTATCTAACTCAGCCTGAAGAATATCATAGCATTTATCTCTAAATTTATCAATATCCTTTGTGGTAAACCCATCGGTTGAGATAGGTTTGTGACATATGATTTCACAAGGACTCCAACTAATGAAGAATGAGCCTTTCATTATCTTGTATGCACCAAGGAGAGATACAGGAAGAATAGGAATTTTTTTTTCTAGGGCCATAGCAAAAGCTCCGTTTTTAAATGGTGCCATAGTAGGCACCTTCTCAGTCTTTATTCCACCTTCTGGAAAAAGACCTATACTATACCCTTCATCTATAGACTTAAATGAATCAATATACGTCTGTTTACGGCTATTTTTACTGTCTCTGTCTACCATTATATGGAGATTTTTAAAGATGTACCCTAGAACAGGAATATTATTTACTTGCATCTTACCAATAAATTTAAAAGGGATATTAAGAGCTGCTAATGCTGGAATATCAATATAAGAAAAATGATTAGCTATTATCACGTATTGACTTTTTAAATCAACTCCTTCCTCACATCTAATTTTCATTGGAATAAAAATTAAAGTGAAAAATGTTCTAGCTATTTTATGATGAGCCCAGTAGGCCATCTTCTTTAATTTTTTAAACCATATTCCTAATAGTAACGGAATAGAAAAAAAAATGAATAATGATGAGAAAACTAGTAACCCATATAAGGAATATAATACTGTAAAAATTTTCATATTTATTTGGTGATCGTAAGATAATGAAAACGAATAACATGGAAAACTGCGGCAATAGTTAATCCTACACTTAACCCAATCCAGACGCCAAATACTCCATGTCCAGAAGTAACTCCTAGGAAATAAGATAGTGGAATTGAAATGATCCAGTATGATATAAATGTAAGTATTGTTGGAATTTTAGTGTCTCTTATTCCCCTTAGGACACCAAGTCCTACAGCCTGAAGCCCATCTGATAACTGAAATAAACCAGCAATAATTAAAAGAGATGATGCTAACGAAATTACTTCAAAATCATCTACATAGAATGTTGGAAGGACATCTCTGAAATAAATGAATATAACTGCAGAAAAACACATAAGAATAAATACCAAAATAAAATTAGAATATCCAGATTTTCGAATTTCGGTTTTATCTCCTATTCCATAATAATGTCCTAATGATATCATTGAAGCAGAACCTATACCAGACGCAACCATATATGAAATGCTAGCTAAATTTAATGCAATCTGATGTGAAGCTAACTGTATTGCACCCATCGACCCAATTATTATTGTAGCAACACTAAAAGCTCCAACCTCAAAAATATACTGCAGGCCAGAAGTAAACCCAATCCCAAAAATTGACCTTAGCGAATGGTAATTTATAGATGTATTAAGTGCAAGGATAATACTATTAAACTTTTTGCTATTTAGGCAGTAGACTAAAATGAAAAGGAACATTAAAACTCTACTAATTAAAGTTGCATAGGCTGCACCAATTATTTCTAACTTAGGAAATCCAAATAAACCAAAAATTAAAATTGCATTAAGTACGATATTTATAATATTTGAAAAAATTGATATATACATAGGTGGTTTAGTATACCCTAATCCCTCAATAAATTGCTTAAAGGTTTGAAATAACATTAAAGGAATAAGAGAGATACATATTATATCTAAGTACCTGTAGGTAAATGATAATACCTCTTGATCCTGAATAAAATACTTAAGAAAGAACTTTAAGTAAACAGTTATTAGCACAAGAACTATTGTAAAAAAAAGATTGAGATACATGCCATTATAAAAAATATTTGAGATGTAACTTTCATCAGATTTTTTTGATGAAATAAGTGGAGTGATCCCATAGGATAAACCAATGCAAAACAAGAGGATAAAGCCAAAAATTGAAGATGACAGAGATACTGCCGCAAGCTGAGTAACAGAAATATTTCCTATCATGAGACTATCAACAACACCAACAGTGATGTGTCCTAACTGGCTAATCATGATAGGAAAAGAGAGGTGAAGGTTATCTCTTATATGATCACGTAATTTCATGTTGGCAAATATAAAAAAAAGCCCGATGTCTCGGGCTTTTGGTATGAATTGTTGTTAAACTTTACCTAGTATGAATCTTGTTTTTGAATCATATTCTTAAATTTCTATTAATTAATCTTGATTTTTCCATCTGCCTCTTTCTAATCATAAGTCTTTGAAATCTTATTTTTTGTTCATCATCAAGTATTGAACTAAGCTCTAAGGTTTTTTTAAACTCAGATTTTTTTAATTCTGCTACTAAATCAGACATATCATCAATCAATTTATTAACTGAATTAATATCTATATTATCTTCAATTTTTTCTAACTGCATCTCCAATTTTTTTCTCATAACCTCTTTTTTTAATGATTTTGAAGAAATATTGTGTCTTGAATTAATTTCTTTAAACTTTTTCTTCTGCTCATCTGATAAATTAAGAAAACTAAGTGGGTTATCTTGATTATTTTTATTTTGAAGAGACTCATTTCTCATCTCTAGCATTTTCTTAATTTGATCTCTATCCATCATACCTCTTTGTTGGAAGTTATTATTTCTCTGCATCTGTGAATATGAAACATATGAGGCAAAGAGAATAACTATTAAAGAAATTGTTTTTTTCATAAATTTTATTTTATTGTTTTACTTGTTCAAATATTAGACGACATATTACGATTAATATTGTTCTTTAATTAGATATTATTTATTAAAAAATGTTAAAAAAACAATTTCAGAAAAATCTTATTGAAGCTGGATGTGACGAGGTAGGAAGAGGATGCATTGCTGGCCCAGTAGTTGCAGCAGCTGTTATTCTGCCAACAGAATATTTTAATAATAGTATTATTGACTCAAAAAAACTTAGTCCAAAAAAAAGAGAAGAGGTTGGAAAAGAAATAATTGGTAATGCAATAGCTTGGAGTGTATCAGAAGTAAGTAATAATACAATTGATAAAATAAATATACTAAACGCATCTATACTAGCGATGCACAGAGCACTAGATAAGTTAAAAGTAAGACCAGAGTTTATTATAGTTGATGGAAATAAATTCAAGCCCTATAAAAGTGTTAAACATGAGTGCATAATCAAAGGAGATAACAAATTTCAAAATATAGCTGCAGCCTCAATAATTGCAAAAAATTATAGAGATGATCTTATGAAAAATTTATCTCAAAAATTCGATAAATATTCATGGGAATCTAATTTCGGATACCCAACAAAAAAACATAGAGATTCTATAAAAAAACATGGAGTTACTGAGTATCATAGGAAATCATTTAAACTTCTATAAATTAATCTTTAAAACTTATCTTTGAGGCATGAAAATCAAAAGCCTTCAAAACGAACAATTTCATTTAAAATCTAATGCTAAAATGGTTCCATTCGCTGGTTATAGTATGCCAATGTGGTATTCTACTATTGCAGATGAACACAATACAGTAAGAGATCATGTTGGAATTTTTGATGTGTCTCATATGGGAGAATTTTTTGTTACGGGAGATATGGCAAAAGATTTTTTACAGATGGTAACTACAAATGATATAAATAAATTGACTAAAGGAAAAATTCATTACTCTTCAATTCTTAATAGATCAGGTGGTATTATCGATGATCTTCTAGTCTATGATATCGGAGAAAACAAGTATATGCTTGTTGTTAATGCGTCAAACATGGAGAAAGACTTGAACTGGCTTAATGAAAATAATAATCTAGATGTTGATATAAAAAATAGTTCAGATGATTATTCACTATTTGCAGTTCAGGGGCCAAATGCTGAAAAAGTTTGTAGTAATGTATTTGGTGAAGATTTATCTGGAATTAAATACTATACATTTATTGAGAGAGAAACTGGTGACTTTGGAAATGTAATTATTTCGGCTACTGGATACACTGGCGCTGGAGGTTTTGAACTATATGTGAGAAATGAATTTGCAGAATCTCTTTGGAACAATGTGATTTCAAAGGGTAAAGAATTTGGAATTAAACCTATAGGTCTAGGAGCTAGAGATACCTTAAGACTAGAGATGGGGTTTTGTCTCCATGGAAATGACATTGATGATTCCATAAATCCAATTGAAGCTGGACTTGAATGGATATGTAAGAAAGAAATAGATTTTATTGGTAAAGAAATAGTTGATAGAGATAGAAATAATAACCCATCTAAAATTCTTGTTGGATTTGAGTTAAAAGATAAAGGTATACCGAGGAAAGGATACAAAATTTTAAATAAGGAAAAAGAACTTGTTGGTGAAGTTACGAGTGGATCAATTTCTCCTTACACTAAAAAGGCTATAGGAATGGGATATATTAGTTATAAAGAAGATACTCTTTCTGAAAAAATTTTTATAGAGATAAGATCAAAAAAAATTGAAGCAGTAATTGTAAAAAGACCTTTTATATGAGTTCCATAGAAATTTGTTTAACTCACGAACAACTTGAGAATTATCAGCATAAAGACAAAAATGTTGTGGTGATTGATGTATTAAGAGCAACGAGCACTATTAATACTATTCTCTTTTCTGGAGCTAAATCTGTAATGCCTGTAGAAACTCTAGATGAATGTATGAAGCTTAGAGATCAGGGATATATCATCATGGCCGAGAGAATGGGTAAGAAAGTTGAAGGATTTGACTTCGGAAACTCTCCTACTAAAATTGAAAAGAGTGAATTTGAAGGAAAAGATGTAGGAATAGCTACAAGTAATGGAACAAAAGCCATTGTCAAAACGAAAGGCTCTCATATAACTCTTATAGGATCATTTCTGAATCTATCAAAAATCATAGAATACATTAATAATAGCAATAATGATGTTCTATTAGTATGTTCGGGATGGAAAGGAAGTACAAATCTAGAAGACACTTTATGTGCTGGAGCAATAGTGGCAGGATTACAAAATTTTGAATATGATTCAGATACTGTAATAATTGCAAAAAAATTATATGAACAATCTAAAGGTGATATACTTTCTCTCATGCAAAAATCCTCTCATGCAAAAAGATTATCAGGTTATGACAACGTAAAAGATATTGAGTTTTGTTCACAAGTTGACACACAAGAAATATTACCTTTCTTTGACAAAGAGAAAATTAGGTTACTGTAGCTTCTTATTATTTAAATGTCTTTCAGAGTCTCTCCTATCTTTTTTCTCTAAATTTTTTTTAAGAGCATCAGTAAGGTCTACTCCAGTTTGATTAGCTATACATACTAAAACCCATAAAACATCTGCAAGCTCATCTGCCAGGTCTAGATTTTCCTCTCCTTTTTTAATTGATTGCTCTCCATATTTCCTAGATATGACTCTTGCCAGCTCACCTACTTCCTCCATTAAGATCGTAGTATTTGTTAGCTCATCAAAATATCTTACACCCTTTTCTTTAATCCATACATCTACAAGTTTTTGTGCTTCTTTTATAGTCATGTTTAAATTTATATTTAATTTCACTTAATTTATTATTTATAAATTTTTTTTTGTGGAAGAAGCTACCCAGACATATTCTTTAGTAGAAACTCAAAAATTGGATATTTTAGAATTGAGTGCTTTGCTTCTAATTCTAGCTTCCTTCTTTTCTATAATAAATTTAAGAGTCTTAAAACTCCCTATGACAATAGGTCTAATGATAATGGCAATTGCCCTGTCAATAGTAGTCCTAATTCTTGGGTTTTTCTTTCCAACTTTCATGGAACTTGCCTACTCTATAACAGTAAGCTTTGACTTCAATTTTGTGCTTCTCAATGTGATGCTACCATTCTTACTTTTTGCAGGGGCAATGTCAATTAATGTACACCTACTAAAAAAAGATAAAATTACTATTCTTGTTTTAGCTTCGTTTGGAGTATTATTTTCAACATATGTAGTTGGAACCCTAACCTTCTATTTGATCAATTTACCAATTTTTGGTCTTGCGTCATTAAATGTGAGTTATATAGACTGTCTACTTTTTGGTGCATTAATTGCGCCAACAGATCCTATTGCTGTACTATCTATAATAAAAAAAATGAATCTTTCACCAATGACTGAAACTAGAATTGCTGGAGAATCACTATTTAATGATGGGATTGGTGTTGTTGTTTTCCTAACCCTTTTAGGTATGAAAACTACTGGCACAGAAGTATCTATTCAGGCTATAGGAAGTTTATTTTTCACCGAAGTGGGTGGAGGAATTTTTCTCGGAGCACTTGTTGGATACCTTGGCCTAAAACTTGTTAAAGATATTGAAAATGAACATGTAGAGTTAGAAGTTCTAATTACTCTCTCAATGGTACTTCTAGTATCGGTAATTGCTAATAAATATCACCTTTCCGGTCCTTTAGGTGTTGTTATTCTTGGACTTTATCTCAACAAACATGTCAAAGAGGATAGTGGAAATGGTCAGTCTGAGTTAGCTATGGGTGATTATGTTTATAAATTCTGGCACCTACTTGATGAAACACTAAATGCTATATTATTTATCCTCATTGGTCTTGAAATCATCTTACTTTACGAGAGCTTTAATTTAATTTATTTATTGCTTTCCATAATAACAATAGCTATGGTGGTTGGGGCAAGATATATTGGTGTCTCAATACCAGTAGTGATTCTATCAAAATTCCAAAAATTTGAAAAAAATACTGCGAAAATTATAACATGGGGAGGACTAAGGGGGGGACTCAGTATTGCACTAGCTCTTAACTTACCAGAGACTATGGGTGATGCAAAGTCCTTAATTTTAATACTTACCTACGCTGTTGTATTATTTACTATCCTTGTTCAAGGATTAACAATGCAGAGAATTATTAGTAGAAAATAATTTGAAAAATTTTTTATCCATATTTTTTCTATTCTTTAGTATAAATATTTTCTCTCAAAATCAATCTATAGAAAATTTTTTTAGCGAGTATGGATATGACTGTAACACGTTTAATAAAGAAGATCTCTATGAATACTACGGATATGACGTAGAAGATGATGTCACCCCTGCAATAGAAGCTCTCAATCAGTATTGTAATAGTTCAAAAAATATAACATATATAATTGCAACAAATGTTAACATAAGAAATAAACCAAATGTAAGTGGTAGTAAGGTATTATTTCAATTAAATAAGGTAGTATGGTATAAAAACACTTTAACCTTTGGAAGTGAATCAGATTATCTTCAAACAGATTGGTTAAGTTTCCCTGCTACACCTGTAGAGATAACTGACTCTGCCATTACAGATGGAAATAAATGGTATAAAATCAAAGGAGCAGAATTGACAAAAGAAGAGATTTCTGAACTAAGTAATTGGGGTGACTGGGATGTGGTTAGAGATAGTCTTTTCAATTTAGATGAGAAGGGTTACAGTATTCGAGAAAACAATGATAGAGAACATTGGATTTACCACACATTAGCTCACAGGTTCCAAAATAATAGTTTCAAAGACGGAAAATATTCTGCATCTATAGTTGTCGAAGATTGGATGAAAGAGATAGAAGAAAAAGTAAATTTTACCATAGATGGAGATGATGTCAAAGGTGAATTTTCATATTCTAGTTCATTAACTGACGGAGTATACTGCAAACTTTATGGGGAAAAATCTACTAATGGAAGACATTTAAGCCTTAAAAGTACATGTTACAGCGAGGGAGATGAGTACGAAGGGTGGGATTATCAAATTACTATTATGGACAATAATGCTTTTAAGCTAATCTTTACTTCAAGAGGTAAGAATAGTGTTAATTTTTACCGATATGAGTTTGAAGAAATTGATAAATTAAAATAATTTACTCCTTATTCTTTGAGTCAATTATAATAGTAGTAGGCCCGTCGTTGACTAGACTAACTTTCATGTCACCACCAAACTCTCCTTTCTGAATTCCCCTACCCAGAAACTGCTCTAGTACTTTAATAAACTTCTCATACATGACATTAGCAAAATCTGGCTTGGCTGCCTTAATAAAAGAAGGACGATTCCCTTTCTTAGTTGATCCGTGGAGAGTGAACTGACTGATAAGAAGAATATCTCCACCTACGTCCTGGACACTTCTATTCATCTTTCCCTCATCGTCATTAAATATTCTAAGATTGACAATTTTTTTTGTCATCCAGTCAAGATCGGTGTCGTTATCCTCATCAACAAAACTTACAAGAACCATGAGACCCTCATTAATTTCACCAATTACCTCTCCTGAGACCTTGACATTTGACTGACTTACCCTCTGAACTACTACCCTCATTTTATAATTAATTTATCCATCATCTCATTCACTGACATATTTGATAAATTCTCCATATCTAGGAAGGAGTTTAATATATCATCTGATTGGTTAATAGGGAAATAACTTTTAATTGCAGCCTCAAATTTATCAAGTAGAAGAGGAATCCCTTCTTCTCTCCTATTCCTGTGTCCTACCGGGTACTCAACAGTTATTTTCTCTGACTTTGACCCATCATCAAAAACTAGAGTGATACTGTTGGCAATTGATCTTTTACTTGGGTCCAGGTAGTCACGAGAAAATTTTGGGTTTTCACTTATTATCATCTTTTCTCTTAATAAATCAATAATGGGGTTACTTGCAATTTCATCTTGATAATGCATAGCTTCAACCTTACCATATATCATGGCTATAGCAATCATGTACTGGAGGCAGTGGTCTCTGTCAGCATAATTATGTAGTGGCCCGGTCTTAGATATAATTCTTACTGCAGGCTCTTGGGTCTCCACCTCAATACTTAATATTTTATCAAGCTTGTCCCCATACTTTTCATGTAAAGATATTCCAGCCTCAACAGCAGTCTGTGCATGAAATTCAGCGGGAAAAGAAATTTTAAATAAAATATTTTCCATTACATAAGAACCGTACTCTTGACTTCTTTTAATTGGTTTACTTTTAAAACTAACATCACTAAATCCCCATGTCTTAGCTGAAAGAGCACCTCTGTATCCACCTTCACCTCTTGTAGTAAGCCATGCAAGATGAACTGCTCTGGAAGTTGCGTCTCCTGCAGCCCACGACTTTCTACTTCCCGTATTAGGGGCGTGTCTGTATGTTCTTAGGCTACTTCCATCTACCCAGGCGTGGGAAACAGTATTACATACATCATCAAAATCACCGCCAAGTAGGTATGATGACAGAGCGCTTGACGCTACCCTAACAAGCAATACGTGATCAAGCCCTACCTTATTGAAGCTATTATCAAGAGCCAAGACTCCCTGGATCTCATGAGCTTTAATTGTGTGTTCTAGTAACTCTGATACTTTGATTGGATCTTGACCTTTTTTAATTCTCTTTAAGCTTAAAAAATCAGTAAGTGGAAGAGTTGCACCCAAGTTATCTGATGGATGACCCCACTCCTCGGCTAACCACGTGTCATTAAAATCTAACCATCTAATTATACAGCCTGTATTCCAAGCAGCTCTTATCGGATCCAGCGTATAATTTGTACCAAAAACTCTTGCTCCACCATCTATATTAGAGCCCCCAAAGACTGGACCTAATAAGTTTTTACATGATTCATTTTTTAGGGCTAGTATCCCACAAGCGATACTATCTAAAAGTACGTAGTATGCTGTTTGCCTTGATAGGTCTGAAAAATTTGAGAAGTTTACAGTATAGTCTGCTATCTCTTTTATCTCTTTATCGTAATCAGAAATAAAATTTTCTGAAACCTCATTTTTCATATTAATCTCTTTCGTTTATTGGAACAAAATCAAGTGGATCACTACCAACATATTTTGCTCCTGGCCTTATTAGTTTATTATCTGATCTCTGCTCAATAATATGAGCTGCCCACCCCGATACTCTGGAACATACAAAAATTGGAGTGAAAAGCTTAGTTGGTATATCCATAAAGTTATAAGCTGAAGCATGGAAAAAGTCGGCATTGGCAAAAAGACCTTTCTCTTCTTTCATAATGTTCTCAATTCTAGATGATATATCATAAAGTTTTTCGTTAGGTCTCCCTACTGATAGTTTCTTTGACCACTTCTTGATTATATCATTTCTTGGGTCCTGTTTTTTGTACACGGCATGACCAAAGCCCATAATTAGCTCTTTATTTTCAAGCATAGAGTAGATAGATTTTGCGGCTGATTCCTCATCTTCAAATCTTGAAATAAGCTCCATTGCCTTCTCATTTGCCCCGCCATGAAGAGGACCTCTCAACGTTCCTATTGCACCGGTAACACAAGAATAAAAGTCTGATAAAGTAGCGGCACATACTCTTGCGGCAAATGTAGAAGCATTGAATTCATGTTCTGCGTAGAGAATAAGAGAAATATTCATAACCTTCTCTTCTGTATCCGTTGGCTTTCTTCCATGTAAAGTATGCAAAAAATGACCTGCTATAGTTTCAGAATCATTTTCCTCAGAAATCTTTTTACCAGAGTGCGAGAAATGATACCAGTAATTTAATGCAGAAGGAAATATTCCGAGTAACCTCTCAGAGCAGTGCATCTGATTATCAAAAGATTTCTCTGGCTCAATATTTCCAAGAAAAGAACACGATGTCCTTAACACATCCATAGGATTAGTGTCTTTAGGAATTTTCTCCAGAACTGATTTTAAAGAATTTGGAAGAGATCTCTTAGAAATAATATCATCTGTAAAACTTTTAAGCTCATCATTATTAGGAAGTTTTCCGTGGAGCAATAGATAACAAACTTCTTCAAAAATGCAGTGCTCACTTAATTCAACTACGTCATAACCTCTGTAATGGAGATCATCACCAGTCTCTCCAACAGTACAGATTGAAGTTGTTCCTGCCTCAATACCTCTTAACCCTTTACTCATCTTTTTTATTTAAAATATCATCCATCTCCTTCTCATATTTATGGTAGGAAAGGTAATCGTATAACTCATCTCTAGTCTGCATATCACTAAGTATATGTTCTTGAGATTCAGCATTTGATAGTTCTTTATAAATCTTTTCAGCAGCTTTACTCATCGCCCTAAAAGCGGTTAGAGGATATAATATCATTGACACGCCAACATCGTGTAGATCTTTTTTTGTAAATAAAGGGGTTCTACCAAATTCTGTAATATTTGCTAGTATTGGAACTGATGATACATCTGTAATTTTTTTATACCCCTCTAGTGACACTAGGGCCTCAGGAAAAATCATATCTGCTCCAGCCTCTATATAACATTGAATTCTTTCTAACAATCTCTCCTCACTTTCTACTGCTAATGCATCAGACCTTGCCATAATTACAAAATTATCATCAGTTCTAGCATCAACAGCTGCCTTAATCCTATCCTGCATCTCACCGATTGAAACTAATTTTTTATTGGGTCTATGACCACATCTTTTCTGATCAACTTGATCTTCAATATGTACAGCCGCAACATTTTCATTTTCAAGAGATCGAATAGTGTTCTGAATAGATTTAGTTGAACCAAATCCAGTATCTATATCGACAAGTAGGGGTAAATCACAAGCTGAGGTAATTCTTCTTGCATCTTCAACAACATCTTCAAGTTTAGTAAAGCCAAGATCCGGAAGGCCAAATGATGAAGCAGCAACTCCACTTCCTGATAGATATATTGACTTAACTCCATTCTTTTTAGCAAGAACTGAAGAATATGCGTTTACTGTACCTAAAATGGATAATGGTTGTTTATTATTAACAAGGTCTCTAAATAACCTTCCTCTCATATGGGATATAGTAATTGGTTGCTCTTTCCAAACATAAAATAATTTTTAATAACATACCATACTACTTGCTACTTTTCTCCCATTCCAAAAAATTATCAATATCTTCTTTTATAGAATCATATATCCATGCTATAAGAGCTATATCATCTATCAAACCCGTAACTGGAATAAAGTCAGGTATAAGATCAACAGGATAAATAAAATATATTAAACCTGCGACAAGAAGACATATAGTCTTCCATGGAACATATGTATACTCTTTAGAAGTATAGGCATTTATTATTCTTATAAATATCCTTAAAGAATCATTTAATTTTGATGTTGCCTTATCATCATTTGATAAATCTTTAAGTTTGTTTAATACATCTTCAATAAGCTTTTTAAGCTTTCTATCATCATTTATAATAATTTTAGCTTTTGATATATAATCCTTTATTGGGTTGTCTTTATTCATTATTATGAAGTTGTTTCTAAAATAAAACTTGAGTTATCTATATTACCATCTATAGGTGGATTTTTTTTTATTATTTCAAGCTTACACAATTTAATATTTTTTATTTGAGAATGAATATCAGTTGAAATTTTATGAGCTACTGTTTCTATGAGATTGTATTCTTTCGACATCTCACCTTCTATAATTGAAAAAAGATTAGAATAATCAACTGTCCCTTCAATTGAATCATCATAATTAATTTTATCTGCTTCAACTTCAACTGATATATTAATAATAAAAGTATTGCCTTCTTCTTTTTCAAAACCAAAAAGACCAATTTTTGATTTAAATTCTAAGCCATTAAGTGATATTGTTGATTTATTGATTTTCATCGAAGGTGTCAAAAAATGATTTCTGAACATTATCGGATTTCTTTTTTTCAGGAGAAACATCTTCCTCTTCTGAATCTGATTTTTCATCTTGAATTTCTTCTTCTATGCTTTCTTTGGGCTTTTCTATTTCTTCACTAGATTCTACTTCTTTTACAGTCTCTTCTAAGTTTTTTCCCCCAAAGATATCATCTGCAGACATATCCTTTTTATCAGATATAATTTCTTGATTACCTTCTTGATTATCTGTCTCTTCACTTTCAGTTACCAACTCATATTGATCATCATTATCTTTTTCTTCATTATTTTTTTCATCTAACCTTTCACTTTCATCACTTTCTGAAATTATTTCTTCGGTATTCTTATCTACCTTATCTTCTTCTAAATCTAAGTCCAAACTTTCTTCAGTAAATAACTCCTCCTCTAAATCTATTTTAGGTTCATCATTTGAAATATTCTCTTCATCTCTAAGAGTTTCGTCGTTAATGTCATCTGAATCAATATTTTTCTCTACAGCATCTATACTTTTTTCAATCTCATTAAAATTAGCTTCAGCACCTATCTCATCTAAACCTAGATTTATCTTTTCTTTAAGATCACCTATATCTTTAATTGTTGAATCTCTTAGTAATATTATTTTATCATATTCATCCTTTATACCACTTAACTCTTCTCTAGCATCATCAAGAATACCCTTAGCATCTTCCTTAGCTTTCTCTATAATTTTTTTGGCTGTATCTTCAGCAGTTTTAAGCGTACTAATTAAAGAGGATTCAACACTCTTGAATTTATCATTCTCAGTTTTTTGCTCTGTAATTTTATTTTCTAAATCTGTAATTTTATTTTCTAAGATTTCAAACTCTCTAGATAAAGTCTGCATATAACTTTCTACTTGAGATTTGTCATATCCACGAAATCCAGAGCTAAATTTTTTATTTAAAAGATCTCTTGAGTTGATTTGATTCATTGAAATATGAATTTAAATAAAATCAATCAATTATTATATAATTTTATACTAATTAGATAGTATATGGGTTTAATAAAAAAGTTTTCTAGTAATAATAAGTCGTTAGTATGTGTTTGGAAAATAACTGAGACATACGATGAATTAACTCTTCTAACTAAAGAAAACATAAATATTAAAAATAGAATAAAGCAAAAAGAATTTCTTGCCTCAAGAGTTTTAGTTGAAAAAATGTGTGAAGTTTTCAATATAAAATTCAAAGGAATAAAAAAAGATAGTAATGGCAAGCCTTTTCTAATTAATTCCAATCATCATATTTCTATTTCTCATAAATTTCCTTACGTAACAGCTATTATAGATCAAAAACAATGTGGCATTGATATTGAGAAAATAGATGAAAAAGTAAAAAGAATAAAATCTAAGTTTTTAAATGAAGAGGAAGAAAAAGATGTGGGAGAAAATTTAAAAAAAATTATTGAGTACTGGTCAATAAAAGAGACTTTATACAAAATAGATGGAAGTACAATCCCACTAAAAAATATAACTATAAAAAATAAATCTGAAAATCTCTATGCTTGTTTAGTAAATGAAAAGGATTTTGAAATATCAACAAAAGAAATTGATAATCATATACTAAGCTATACAACTTAACCCTCCTTCTGATTCCTTAAGTCTCTCTCAATTTTTTTTCTATTCTTACCTAAAGGAGCAAAAAAGTGTTTTGGGTTTTCGTTAATATGCTTTAATAATTTATCAAGATCATAAGCGGTATTGTTTAAATTATTATATAAAGAATCATCGGATAATAATAAAGATAAAGTTCCCCCATTTCCAGATTCTATATCATCAAAAACACCATTAACTGATGTCAACAATATGTCAATTTGATCAAAGGTAGTTTCAAAATCAACTTTATTAAAATTGTTTATCATACTACTTGCTCCCTCAATAATTGGATCTATATCGTTTAGCTTCTTTGTTAAATCTGTAGTAAGATCATTTAAATTATTAAGAGTATTTGTAATAGTTTCTTCATTTGAATCAATAAGGTTATTGGTATTTGATAGCACATTGTTAAGATTATCTAAAGTATTTGTAATCATATCCCCACTTCCTCTCAGACCATCTAATATTTCATTAAGCCTACTAATTGTAACACCAAGATTATCTGTTATAGGAGTAGCTTTTTCAAGTAATTCAGAAAGACCCCCATCAATTTCGGAACTGACGGTATCTCCATCAACTAGAGGATCAGAGATATCTCCAATACTAAGTATAATAGCTTTACTACCTAGGAAGTCATTACTACTTAAAGTTGCTTTAGAATTTTTACCTATTACAAGATCTTCGTCAATATCCATAGTAACTAAAATCTTATTTTCTCTGTCCTGCAAAATTTTAATTTTGCTTACTCTTCCAACATTGTAACCATTCACAATTACTGGGTTTGCTACAATCAAGCCATCAACATTCTCATATAGTGCATAATACCTATTTATAGGAGAGAAAAAATCAATTCCTTTTAAAAAATTTGATCCAAGATAAAAAAACACTAGACCTACAACACCTATAATACCAACTTTTACTTCTTTATTCATAAATCAAAATTAGTTAATTTGATTCTAAATATTTCTTATAATCGCGAATTGCTCTAAAAATAGCAGAGGCGAGATAAACTTGATGTGTTTTATTATTTAATTTTTTTTCTTCGGCAGAATTAGAAATAAAACCTGTTTCTATAAGGACACTAGGCATGGTTGTATTCCATAAGACCTGAAATGGAGCCTGCTTAACTCCTCTTGACTTGATACCAACCCTATTCTTAAATTGATCCTGAATAAGATTAGCTAGAATTGTACTATTATCTACTTTAGCTTTCTGAGTAAGACTAAGAAGCATTACTGATTCTGAGGAATTTGGATCAAAACCTTTATATGTTTCTTGATAATTTTCTTCTAAAAATATTACTGCATTTTCTCTTTTTGCAACATTCATATTAGCCGAATTTTTACTTAATCCCATTAGGTAAGAAGTTGACCCATAAACAGACTTATTCGAGAACGAATCACAGTGAATTGAAAGAAATAAATCTGCATTATTTCTATTTGCTATTTCAGCTCTTTTATACAATGATGGAAAACTATCATCCTTCCTGGTATAAATCACTTTTATACCAGGAAGATTTTCATTAATTATTCTACCTAATTCTAATGAGATTGAAAGAGCAATATCCTTTTCAAAAGAATTTTTTCCAATAGACCCTGGATCTTTACCGCCATGTCCCGGATCAATAACAATTGTCCTAAGCTTATACTGAGGAGGATTAACAGAGTTAAAAGAAGTTAAAATAAGTAATAATCCTAATAAAAATGATATATTAATATTTCTCATTAACACTTATTTAGTCAGCAGATGATAACTTTGCTAGTGTGTAAATTTACATAAAAGCGATAAATTTATAAAATTGAGAAATATAGTAATAATCTTTTTTTTAATTACCCCTTATATCTCCCTTTCACAAATGGAATCTGATTCCTTAGTATCCCTGATGAACGCAGATAGTACTAGTTTAAATCAAAATGATACAACAGAAATATCAAGAGAGATTGAAACAACAATCAATTATAAGGCCAAAGACTCAATATTATATGATTTAAAAAATCAAAAGATAATGTTATATGGAAATTCTCAAATTGACTACGGTGAAATTAACTTAGAGGCTCAAGAGATACTAGTAGATTGGAATGACAAGACATTAGATGCTAATTATAAGACTGACTCAACAGGTAAAAAAATTGGAAAACCAGTTTTTTCTGAAGGAAATCAATCTTACGAAACCGATAAAATAACTTATAATTTTGAAACTAAAAAAGCTATTATAAAAGGAATTATCACTCAACTTGATGACGCATATATGCAAGGAGAAGACGTTAAAAAAAATGAAGAAGATGAACTTTTTATAAGTAAAGCAAAATATACAACATGTAATCTTGAGGAACCTCATTTCCATATATCATCGAGTAAAATAAAAGTATTGCCAGGTAAAAAAGTGATATCAGGACCTTTTCATTTAAAGTTTGGAGAAGTACCAACCCCTCTTGGTTTTATATTCGGAATGTTTCCACAACCTAAGAAAAAGATATCGGGTTTAATTATGCCAAATTATGGAGAAGAAAAGAGAAGAGGTTTCTATCTAAGAGACGGAGGGTATTATTTTGCAGTAAGTGATAATCTTGATGTTAGACTTACTGGAGATGTGTATTCAAAAGGTAGTTATGGTATGACATTAGGTACTAATTATAAAAAAAGGTATTCATATAGTGGTAACCTAAGATTTAATTTTAATAAGAGTAAATTAGGAGACTTTGAAAATCCTGCTACTTCAAATGATTTCTCTTTATCATGGTCACACACTCCGGATTCAAGAGGAAAGTCAAGTAGATTTTCATCTTCAGTAAATTTTCAAACGAACTCATACAATCAAAATAAAAATCTTGTCTATTCTAATTTTAATGAAAGTATTAACGCCCAATTCAACTCTAATATATCATATTCTAAGACATTCACGGGAACTCCCTTTAATTTATCAGCTAACCTCAGGCATTCTCAAAATGTCCAAACAAAAAAAGTAAACCTTACTCTTCCTGACATCAGTTATAATATGAGTAGAATATACCCATTTAAAAACGTAGGTAAACTTGGAAAGACTGCACTTGGCAAACTAAGTATTAGTCATAGATTTACTGGAAGGATTGATCTGACTAATGGTTCTGTCGGCAATTCATTAAGTGGATTAAATATTATCAATTCTGGTAACAATTTCAATGAACAAATTGATTTTAATGTAGATAATATAAACTCTATTATAGACAGATCAAAAATTGGAGGAAAACATACTATTCCGATCTCAACTTCTTTCAACTTACTTAAATATTTTACTATGAGTCCAAGTCTCAATTATGATGAACTTTGGTATTTTAAAAAACTAAGTTATAATTTTAATGAGTTAGAGAATGGGATAGAAATAGATACAACAAACTCATTTTCAAGAGCTTGGTCATACTCAACCGCACTCTCATTATCTACAAGAATTTATGGAACAGTATTCTTCAAAAAAGGGAAAATAAAAGCAATAAGGCATGTAATTTCTCCTGAAATATCTATGTCATTCAGTCCTGATTTTACAAGACCTAGGTACGGATACTATGAGAATGTTCAAATTAATAATGAGGGAGACACAAAACTATTAAGTAAATATGAAAACTTTTTATATGGTACTCCAAGAATTGGAAGTTCCGCATCAATGAATTTTTATATTGGTAATAATCTTGAGATGAAAGTATTAGATAAAAATGATACAATAAGTGGTACCAAAAAAATAAAAATTTTTGATAACTTATCTTTTTCAAGTAGTTATAATTTCCTGGCCGACTCTTTCAATTTGACACCCATAAGGTTTAGTACAAGAACTTCCTTTTTTAGAAGACTAATAAATCTGAGTGTATCTGGAAATATTGACCCTTATGCTTTCAAGCTAGATAGTGTAAGCGAGTCCTCTTCTGGATCAAGAACAGTATATCAAAGGAGAATAAACGAGATGGCATATAAAAATAATCAAGGTATAGGCTCTCTGGCATATGTTAATATGTCTCTAGGTGTTAGATTTTCTGCTAAAGACTTCCAAAATAAAGATGATGATGATAAAGAATCTAAATTTGGGACAAGGGAGGAAATAGATTACATTAACTCCAATATTGCAGAATACATTGACTTTAATATACCATGGTCTATAAATGCAAGTTATAATTTAAATAGAAGAAAAATCGGTTTTAGAGATCCAACAATAACTCAAACTCTTACATTTTCAGGTGATGTAAGTATAACAGAAAAAACAAAATTGTCATTCAGGTCAGGTTATGATTTTAAATATAAGATGTTAACTCAAACCAGCATTAATGCTACGAGAGATCTTCACTGTTGGAGAATAAGCTTTAGCTGGGTTCCATTTGGAAGGTTTCAGTCATACAATCTAACTATTAATGCAGTTTCTGCACTTCTTCAAGATTTAAAACTTGAAAAAAGAAGCAGATTTTTTGACAACCTCTAAGAATTTTCTGGTTTCATCTGCGGAAAGAATAATACATCTTGTATTGAGTCAGAGTCTGTCATTATCATAGTTAATCTATCAATTCCTATACCTATACCTGCTGTTGGTGGCATACCATACTCCAAAGCTGTAAGGTAATCTTCATCTAATACCATAGCTTCCTCATCGCCTTTGATACCTAATTTGACTTGTTCTTCAAATCTTTTTCTCTGATCAAGAGGGTCATTAACCTCAGAAAATGCATTACAAATTTCCTTTCCATTACATATTAGTTCAAACCTCTCTACAAGACCTTCTTTAGATCTATGTTTTTTTGCTAGAGGTGACATTTCTATTGGGTAATCAGTTATGTAAGTTGGTTGAATAAGATTTGGCTCACATTTCTCACCAAAAATTTCATCTATTAATTTACCTCTACCCATTGTTTTGTCTGTCTTTATCTTTAATTCTTTACAGACATTTCTAAGTTCCTTTTCATCCATCTTCGATACGTCAACTGATGTGAATTTTTCAATTGCATCATACATTGAATATCTCTGCCATTTCTTTCCAAAGTCAATTGTATTCCCGCTACATTTAATTTTGGTATTATTATTATTTACTTTTTTTACGATTCTTTTAAACATATCCTCAACAAAATCCATCATCCATATGTAGTCTTTATAGGCAACATAAAATTCACATTGAGTGAACTCAGGATTGTGGAATCTTGACATACCCTCATTTCTAAAATCTTTAGCAAACTCAAAGACTCCATCAAACCCACCAACAATAAGTCTTTTTAGATATAATTCGTTAGCAATTCTCAAGTAAAGTGGCATGTCTAATGTATTATGGTATGTTTTAAATGGCCTTGCTGCTGCTCCTCCATATATTGGTTGAAGTATTGGGGTTTCAACTTCAAGAAAACTATTTTCATTTAAAACATTTCTAATTTCATTAACAATGAGAGAACGTTTAACAAAAATATCTCTTGACTCAGGATTAACAATAAGATCAATGTATCTCCTCCTATATTTTAATTCTTTATTGCTGAATTCATCGTGTTTCTTTGACTCTCCCTCATCATCTTTTGACTCTTTTACTACCGGAAGTGGTCTTACTGATTTAGATAAAACTTTTAACTCCTTAACATGGACAGAAATTTCTCCCATCTGTGTTTTGAAAACAAAACCTTTGATTCCTATTATATCTCCTAAGTCTAATTTTTTCTTAAAAATAGTGTTGTAAAGACTTTTATCTTCTGAATTACATACATCATCTCTTCTAACATAAATTTGGATTTTCCCTTTCGAATCTTGAATCTCTGCAAAAGACGCTGAACCCATCACTCTTCTTGACATAAGCCTTCCAGCTAATGAAACATCAGAAAAGTTTTTCTTCTTCTCATCAAAATTATTTTTTATGTCATTAGAGAAAGAATTAACCTCGTAAACTTCTGAAGGATATGGATCAATTCCTAGTTCAATTATTTCTTCTCTTGACTTACGCCTTTGTTCTTCCTGTTCGCTTAAAATCATAGTTTCAATTTAAGTTTTTTCTTCTATTTATTTCATTTTTTATTAATGTAAATTGTCTATTACTTTGTCCTTTTACAGAACTATTTTCATTAGCTCTTCTAATCAGATACGGAATAGTTTTTTCAATAGGTCCAAATGGTATTAATTTGACAATATTATAACCTAAACTTGATAAAGCATAGGATATATTATCACTCATTCCATATAGCTGAGAGAACCAAACTCTTTTGTCTTGTGGTTTTAAATTATTTTCTTGCATCAAATTCATCAAATATAAACTTGACTCTTCATTATGACTCCCAACCCAGAGAGAAGCACTGTCTATACTTTTAATACTATACTTTAGAGATTCGTTATATTCATTATCTGTTCTTTCTTTAGATGGTTGAATAGGACTTTTATAGCCGTTTTGCAGAGCTCTTTTTCTTTCTTTTTCCATGTAAGCACCCCTGACAAGTTTAATTCCATAATAGTACTTTTTTTGTGTAGAAACTTTCATGTTCTTTTTGATTTTTGAAAGTGTTCCTGTCCTATAACATTGATGCGTTAAAAAGATAATTGTAGATTTCTTATTATAGATTTCCATAAGCTCAACAGCTACTTTATCAATTGCATCTTGAATCCAAGTTTCTTCTGCATCTATCAAAACTTGTACATTATTTTCTACAGCTGAATCGCAAAGTTCAACAAGTCTTTGCTTAAATGATGTATACTCCATAGAATCATAGCTATATTCTCCACTTGATATTTTTTCTAATGAATCTATATCTAGTAACCCAGTACATTTTATTGCAATAAAAGGAAGACCTTGTTTTCCTAAAAAATTAATGATTTCTATTGAGTCTTTTTTATAATTTTCGAAACCTTGAACTGAAGACTCAGCCTCAATTGAATATTCTGGCATCGCATTAATATTATATTTTTTTAATGAATTAAAGGTTTCTTTACAATCACCTATAGTTTCTCCACCACAGAAATGGTTAAAAATTGTATTTTTAATTATACCCTTTAGAGGGAGCCTTAACTTAAGTACAAGAAGAAGAAATGCATTACCTATTTTTGTAAGGAAAGGGTAATCAAGAACAGAAAATAAAAAATAAGCTTTCCTTAGTTCAAAGTTTGATTTATTAGTAAACGCTAATTCTGTGTTATTAAATAAGTTTTCTATATTTTTGTCCACTTACGCAATTTGTAGGATTTATTACAAAAAGCAAAAATATAATAGAAATGACCAAAAAGTTAAATATAGACCCAATTAATACATGGATAAATAACGAAAAAGATCCATTAATAATCTCAGGACCATGTAGTGCTGAAACTTATGATCAACTTTTTGAAACATGCAAGCAATTAAAATCCCATGGAATAAACCTCATGAGAGCCGGTGTATGGAAACCCAGAACTAGACCAGGGACATTTGAAGGAAATGGTGAAGAAGCTCTTAAATGGATATCAGATATTAAAAAAGAGTTAGATGTTCAATTTACTGTTGAGGTGGCAAATACTAACCACATAGAATTAGCATTAAAATATGGTGTTGATATATTGTGGATTGGAGCAAGAACTACTGTAAATCCTTTTTCAGTTCAAGAGATTGCTGATTCATTAAAAGGAACAGATACTCCAATTCTAATAAAAAACCCCATAAATCCAGACTTATCTCTTTGGATGGGAGCTTTAGAAAGAATAAACAAGGCAGGAATAAATAAGCTTGGTGCAATACACAGAGGCTTTTCTATGACTGGAAAGTCTAAGTATAGATATGTTCCTATGTGGAAAATTGCAATTGACCTAAAAAGTAATTTACCAAATCTTCCTGTCATCTGTGACCCTTCTCACATATGTGGAAATAGAGATATGATTTTTGAAACATCACAAAAAGCTTTAGATCTTGGATATGATGGTTTAATTATAGAGTCACATATTGATCCAGATAATGCGTGGAGCGATGCAAAACAACAGATTACTCCAAAAACCTTATCCAAGATGAAAAAAGATTTGAAAGTAAAAAGTACTAAAGAAAAAGAAAAATCATACCAGCACCTTTTAAATGAAATCCGAGAAAATATTGATGATGTAGACAAAGAAATAATTGATATTATATCAAAAAGAATTGGTCTTGTTGAAAAAATTGGTGAATTTAAAAAGGAACAAGACCTGACAACCTTTCAAGTTGACAGATGGAATGAAATATTTAAATCTAGAATTGATTGGGCAATAGAAAAAGGTTTAGAAAAAGATTTTATAGAGGATCTTTATAAAGTTATTCACCTGGGATCAATCAATGTTCAAAATAAAATTATAAATAAAAAAAAGGCTAATTTTAAAATATGATTCCAAATCA
>Ga0208766_1000191_pt1 | contig 32798 bp, 26 predicted proteins | sample ETN01SmetaG_3_FD_185792 | JGI IMG/M metagenome (GOLD analysis project Ga0208766, IMG submission 185792) | Marine microbial and viral communities from oxygen minimum zone, Eastern Pacific Ocean - ETNP2014F12-01SV263 (SPAdes) (version 2) | ecosystem: Environmental > Aquatic > Marine > Oceanic ... | reverse complement strand
AACAGTGCTTTTTCATCCATGTTAAAATGTGAACAGTGATGAGGTGTCTCAAATAATTCATTTTCATTTGGTGCAGAACCTACAAAAAAGAAACACCCAGGTTTTTTTTGTAAATAATATGCAAAGTCCTCGCCTCCCATGGAAAGATAAGGTTCTGCTGCATTATCCCCCACAACCTGATTTGCTGCTTGTAAAACCTTTTTTGTAGGTTCTGAATGATTGATCGTTGGTGGATAACCATCCTTATAGTCTAGTAGGATCTCTGCATCAAAAGTTTTAGAAATTCCATCTATGATCTCTTGCATTCTTTTTTTTATGAGATTACGATTTTTTTCAGTATAAGCGCGAGCAGTACCCGATAAAGACACCTCATCTGCAATTATGTTGAAATTATGGCCCCCATTGATCTTACCAATTGATATAACAGTGCTTTCGAGAGGATTTGTATTCCTGCTGACTATTGTCTGAAATGCTTGAACAAGATGCGAAGCAACAACAACTGCATCAACTGTCCCTTGTGGTGCAGCGCCATGCCCGCCGATTCCCTTTATCTTAATATCAAACATATCTGCAGCGGCTAGAACGGGACCATCTTTAACCCCAACTTCCCCAACAGGTTGATAGTTCCACACATGAATTCCATAGATTTCATCAACACCATCTAAACAACCATCATCGATCATGTATCTCGCTCCACCCTCTCCTTCCTCTGCTGGTTGAAATATGAAACGGATGGTACCATTATAAGATCCTTCGTTTTCAGAGAGTACTTTTGCAGCACCCAATAACATTGCCATATGACCATCATGGCCACATGCATGCATCACACCTTCATTTTTTGAAGAAAAATCTAAGCCACTTGTCTCTTGTATTGGCAATGCATCCATATCTGCTCTAAGACCAATCATCGGTCCATCTCCAAATTGGAGGTCTGCAGTAACACCAGTTTTTCCCACATTCTCTTTGGGTTCCATCCCCATGGATCTTAATTCTTTGACGATAACATCACCCGTACGGTGTTCTTTGAATGCAAGTTCAGGGTATTGATGAAAATCCCTACGCCAATTTATGATTGAATCTTTAATTGTGATTATTTCTTCTCGAATATTCATTATTTTATCCCTTCAATGATTCCGGAAAGCAGTTTTATCATTTTCCCTGTTGATTTTCCTGCATTTTCTAATACTTCCCCATGGGTAAGAGGTTCTTCTGATATTCCCGCTGCAAAATTAGTAAGTAATGACAACGTTAACAATTTCAGTCCAAGTACTCCACCTTCCCTTATCTCTGGTAAAGTGCTCATGCCAACGGCAGCACCCTTTAATGACCTAAAATATTGAATCTCAGAAGATGTCTCATATGCTGGTCCAAGAACCCAACAATAGTTCCCTTTTGCAATTGTAATATTATTTTTCAATGCAACTTTACTCGCTATCAGATCTAATTCTGGTGAATGAAATTTTTTATCCATTATGAGATCTGGATCATCATAACTGTCCTGAAATGTAAAATCAATATGTCCCTCAATTATCATGATGGTTCCAGGCGGGTGCTCTTTTCTTAGGCTACCCGCTGAATTAGTTATAATCAAATTATTAATTCCACATTCTTTTAAAACTCTAATGGGGAAGATCACCTCATCTATTGAGTAACCTTCATACATATGCAATCTCCCATTGGCTACAATTATATCCCTCTCATTTAATTTACCTATGGTCAACTTGCCTGAATGGCCTTCAACCGTTGGCTCTGGATAATGAGGAATCTCAGAATATTTAAGAGTTCTTTTGTCTTTTAAGGCATCAGTAAATCCTCCCAAACCAGAACCTAGAATAACTGCTGTATTACCTTTGAATTCAGTTTGATTCAAAATAGTATTGGATGCCTGATCAATTTCACCCATGGCTTTAACCTGCCTTCGTCACTAATTGTCCACATCCAGCATCAATTCCTTGACCTTTACTCCATCTTATTGTTACTGGGAATGGAGCTTTCTCCAATGCATTTAAAAAGTTATCTACTCTTTCATCATTTGGACGTTTATAGGGACCATCAATCTCATTATAGGGAATGATGTTCAATTTGCAATTAATCGATCCTAATAAATGAATTAAGGCCTTTGCATCCTTTGCATCATCATTGATATTAAAAAGCATTACATATTCAAAAGTTATTTTCTTTTTTGAACTGACCGTATATTCTCTTGAAGCATTGATTAGATCTAAGAAAGGATAAGCCTTTGTAATGGGCATGGTCTTTAAACGTTGTTTTTCATTAGATGCATTTAAACTTACTGCTAATTTGTAGGGCTGGCCTTCTTTTGTAAACTGCTTAATTTTTCTAGTTATTCCTGACGTTGAGATCGTAATCCTCCATGCCCCCATGTTAATACCTTTTGGATGGTGGAGAAGATGTGCTGCCTCCATTGTATTTTCATAATTTAAAAATGGCTCTCCCATTCCCATGAATACAACATTAGTAATCCTATCATTACTGATCTTCTGAAGTTGGAGAAACTGATCTAGAATTTCCCCAATAGTGAGATTTTGAATAAACCCCATTTTAGCCGTGGCACAAAAGTCACAGTCCACTGCACAGCCTACCTGAGTTGACAGGCATACTGTGACCCTTTTACCCTCTTTCATTAAAACAGATTCAATCATGTTTCCGTTTTCTAATTCAAAGAGGTATTTTTGGGTCTGTTTTGAATTAGAAATATCTTTATTGATAAGCATTAAAGGATGGATAGAGAAATTTGTGAGTTTTTCTCGAAAGGCAATGGAAAGATTAGACATTTTTTCGTAGTCATCCACTTTTTTGGAATACAACCATTCGAATAATTGCATCCCTCTAAACTTCTCGGTACCCAAGGATAGAGCTAAAGCCTCTAGATCTTCTAGATTCTTACCTATCAACGGCGGATATGAGTTTATGAATTTATCCATTAAATTAATTTTCTATTTATTATGGTGACTAAACATTGGCAAAGTATTTTATTGATTATATCCTTATTCTTCCTTTCTAGGTTACCACAGCTTCGGTAATTTTTGCCCCAAATTATAAAAAAATAAAGTATTGATCACATGACAGAAAAACAACAAGATCTTATCGCATTTGAAAAGTTAGCCCAAATGAGGGAATCTTTTTTGAAAGAAATTGGCAAGGTGATAATTGGTCAGCAAGACATATTAGAGCATCTACTTATCGCCTTATTATCACAGGGACACTCCTTGTTAGTAGGGGTTCCAGGTCTGGCAAAAACACTTATAATAAAAACTTTATCGGATGTGCTTGACCTCTCATTTAAACGGATTCAATTCACCCCTGATCTGATGCCTAGTGATATAACAGGAACAGAATTAATTGACATTGATGTCAACACAGGTCAAAGGTCCTTTAGATTCTATAAAGGTCCTGTTTTTGCAAACATCGTTCTTGCTGATGAGATAAATAGAACACCACCCAAAACCCAATCTGCACTATTAGAGGCCATGCAAGAACATAAAGTAACTGCTGGTGGAAAGACTTACGACCTCGATGAGCCATTTTTTGTGCTTGCTACTCAGAATCCAATTGAACAAGAAGGGACATACCCTCTTCCTGAGGCACAATTAGATCGCTTCATGTTTAATTTGAATATCGAATACCCTACAAATGATGAAGAGATATCAATAGTCCGAGGGACAACTTCGATCAAGGAATCTGCATTGGAACCTGTGATAACAAAATCTGAAATAACATCGTTTCAAGATCTTATTAGAAGAGTTCCTTCATCAGATAATGTCGTGGAATACGCAGTTAAATTATCAACTTCAACTAGGCCTAATTCTGATCTTGCTCCTGATTTCATTCGTAGGTCTGTAGACTGGGGTGCTGGTCCTAGAGCCTCGCAATATCTTGTCTTGGGTGCTAAAGCAAAAGCCGTCCTTGATGGAAGACCATCACCTAACATAGGGGATGTAAAATCATTGGCAGGACCGATCCTTAGACACCGGGTCCTACCTAATTTCAATGCGGAAGCAGAGGGATTAAAAGTAGAGGATATAATAGATCAATTAATTGATCATTTGAGTGATTAAATGACAATTGACATTGACAAGAGAAAATATCTACAACCAGAAACTGTTGCGCTCTTGAATTCAATGGCATTGAGAGCACGATTGGTTGTAGAAGGTTACATCATAGGACAACATCGGAGTCCTTACCATGGATTCTCTGTAGAATTTGCAGAACATAGAGCATATGGGGCAGGCGATGAAATACGTCATATTGATTGGAAACTATTTGGAAAAACTGATAGGCTATATGTAAAACGATATGAAGAAGAGACCAATCTACGTGCACACATAGTCTTGGACACTAGTCGCTCCATGCTTTATAATAGCGGAAACGTGTCAAAACTCACATATGCAAATTCATTGGCAGCATCTTTGTCTTATCTAATGATCAATCAACAAGATGCTGTTGGATTGGCACAATTCTCACAAAAAATTGACAAGTTTATCCCACCAAAATCGAAACCAAGCCATCTTAGTCTTCTTCTTGCACAATTGGATGATCAAAAAGCAGGGAAAGATACCAAAGTTGGACTCGTCCTCCATGAACTTGCAGAAAAAATAAAAAAAAGAGGCATAGTGGTCTTGATATCAGATCTTCTAGATGAACCAGAAAATATCATGAACGGTTTAAAACATTTCCGGCACCAGAATCAAGAAGTCATTGTTTTTCATATCCTAGATAGAAAAGAATTAGAATTTGATTTTAATACACGTACTAAGTTCTTGGATATGGAATCAGGAGAAGAAATCGTGACCGAGCCATGGCACATTCGATCAAATTATACTGAACTGATCAATGATCTTCAAGATCAATATAGGAAAGAATGTAGGGAGTGCCTAATTGACTATGTGCCTATTTTTACAGATCAGAGTCTTGAAATAAGTATAACAGAATACTTGAATAAAAGAAAAAAATTATTCTAATTGCCTTCGGCAACATCTCTCTTATATCGTACTAATTCCAAATTCTTTTGATATGTTTCCTTGTTATCAATATCAATGATCATTACTGACTTTATCTTCAATTCTGCTTTTCTATACCATCTGGATGCTTCATCCAAGTTTTTTTCAAAACCATCTGAACCGTTTAAATAATTATCACCAAGACCTTCGAAAGATCTTGCCATACCTAAGGCTGCTTCAAAGTCCTCTTCATTGAGAAAATAGGCCTCATCAAAGGCTAATTCTGCTGCTTCATAATTACTCATCTGGTTATGGATCACTCCAAGATTAAAATAAAGATCAGCCTTTGTTGTATCATTTTCCTCATTCGCAATTGCATTTTCAAAAACTTGTATGGACCTCTCTTTTTGCCCAAGGTCATAGTATGTCCCAGCCAACTCTCGAAGCGCTTTACTATTTGAAGGTTCAATTTCAGTTGCCTTTTCATAATAGGGTAATATATCCTGGCTTGATTGGCCTGTGCGTCCCAAAATTTGAGCAGCACTAAAATTAGCCTCAAAACTATCAGGGTTCTTTTCTACTGCAACAATTACAGCATCAGCGGCAGATTCATTATCTCCTTTATCAAGATAACATTTGGCAAGTGTTGCATGAGTATTGGCATCTGAAGGATTGATCAATATTGCATTTTGAAAATGATTAATCGCTAATTCAAGATATTCTTTTTTATTATCAGGTTCATCTTGCATTTTTTTGAATTGTGAAACACCAGCATTAAATTCTTTTGCCCAATAAAAATCTACATAATTGCTAACTGCTTCATTAACAGCAATAAATGCACCCCGAATTTCAATAACCTTTTCTGGATTGATATCCATTGCTTTTTCAAAAAGCGATACCATGTCTTTCCACTCAGCATTTTGAGCATGTATTTCTATTGCCATTACCATCGGTATCTCAGGATTTTCTGGCTCGACTGCCATTGCCTTAGGTAACCATTCTGCTGCTTTGGAAAAATCTGACTGTTGAATTGCCAATTTTGCTGTAGTGTATTCTTGGCTAGAGCATGACATTATTAAAACTGTAAAAACTGATATGCCAAAAAAAGTCAAAATTTTGTTAATGTTCATGAATTCGTCCTTTGTTAAAATGTTCATTCAAAGTTTACTAATTTAATTGAAAGGCAATTGTTCGTCCAAGAATTTGTATTCAATTAATATATTTCATAAAAGTTATTATAATATTTTTTTTGCTAGGTCCATAATAGTATCCTTTTCGAACTGTGCACCTTGAATTTGGATTACTTCTTCTGCTAAATGGACTGCTACTTGACCTACATTACCATATTCTTTCCCCTTTGCCAAGGATGTTAAAAATCCTGCAGCATACATGTCTCCTGCTCCTGTAGAGTCTAACGCGTGGACGGGACTCGGCTTGATCACATGTTTCTCACCATTTTTAAAGATCAACGAACCCTCCTTTCCTAATTTGATACCGCCCCTATTTACGATCTTCATGAGATTATCAATGCAGTAGTCCAAATTATCTGATTCCATTAATATTTGAATTTCTGATTGGTTTGCAAAAACAATATCTATTTCTTGACCAATTATTTTAAGGAACGAGTCTCTATTACGACTTACTGCAAATGGATCAGCAACATCAAATACGACCTTAACGTCATTGTCATGTGCAATTTTGATTGCCTTTTTGATCGCTAATATCTGTGAATCTGTATCCCACATATAACCAGTAAAATAAAGAAATTTGGATCTTGATAATTTTTCTTCATCTATATCATCGGAACAATATTCTTGGCACAAACCAAGATTGGTATTCATTGTTCTTTCACCATCTGGTGTGACGAGGATGATGCTAGAACCTGTTTTACCATGTGCTCGAACCAAACCAGAGTCAACACCATATTCATTAACACGCTTCATATATGTATTACCCAAATCGTCCATGCCTATCTTGCCAGAAATATGGGATTTTATTCCTAATCCAGTACATGCTATAATAGTATTTGGCGCTGAACCTCCTGGAAGATATTGAGGTCTTTTGTCCATAAAATAACTAATCAATTGTTGTTGTCGTTTTTCATCAACTAATTCCATAATCCCTTTTTTCAATTCTAAATTAACTAGATCTTCATCTGTTGCATTAATTACAACATCAATCAATGGATTACCTATTCCAAATATGAGAGGTGTGTTTTCTGACATAGTTTTTTAAGTATAAAATAAATGATTCAATTGATAGGTAATGGAGTAACGGAATGACCGCCTATTATCATACAACAAAATTTAACGTGATAAATAAACTTCATCAAATGTGAAAATTGTCACAATAAAATTTATCTACTTGCCCAGCGAAATCTAAAAAAAGTATATTTGGGAACAATGGATACAAAAACCTTTGCAATTATTACAGATATTCACTCGAATTTGGCCTCGCTTGAAAAAGCATTGACCATCATAGATGAAAAAGAAAACATAGATCAGATCATTTGTTTAGGAGATTGTTTTGCATTAGGTCCTGAACCTGAGGCAACACTCAAAACACTAAAGAATATTCCAGATTGTATTTTCATTCGAGGAAATCACGATCGATACTTGATTGAAAAACTTTGGGAGGATGAATTGCCTTCTTTAGAGGGCATGGACCCATATGACCCTATTTGTAAAGCAATTGTACAGAATGAAAAATGGACTGCAGAATTACTTGGTGATGAAGGAAGAGAATTTTGTAATGAGATGAAAATTGCACATCGAGAGATAGTAGGGAAAACACTTATTGAATTCACGCATGCATGGTATAAGCGAGATGATAAGCCACCATCAGTTGGAGAAGCATTACATTGGCGTGATAATATAATTAAAACCAATCCTGAGATAGAAAAGACCGTCTTTATTCATGGGCATGTCCATGTTCCAAGACATCAGATCATAGAAAATCTAACAATACTTTGCCAAGGCGCAACTGGTTTGCCTTTTGACCGCGATCAGCGTGGGGCCGTTGCATTTTTATCTGTGGCCAATAATGAAGTTCATTGGGAGGTGGACAGATACGAATACGATAAGGATATCACTACTGAGCAATTAGAGAAGCGTAAGCCACCTTTCTTTACTAATCTAAAAAACACAATCAAATTTGCATCAATACGAAATGACCTCTAGGTCACGTTCCTTTTTTAGCATCATGCAACATAATTAGAGTTTTTTATGTATTATTTTGACCATAGTGCTACCACTCCTCTACTTCCTGAAGTATCAGAGTTAATGAATCATGTTAATAAAGATATCTATGGTAATCCTTCCTCCATATATTCAATTGGAAGAAAATCTCGTTCGATCATAGAAAATGCGCGTAAGCAAATTGCAGAATCCATATCTGCAAAATCAGAACAAATTATTTTTACAAGTGGTGGAACTGAAGCAAATAATCAGGTATTCTGGTCCTTAATCAATAAGGATAAAAATCATGTTGTGTCTAATGTGATCGAACACCCTGCTGTAATCAAGGTGCTTGAATTTCTTGAAAATTTAGGACTTGACCATGACCTAATTGATGTAAAAAAAGATGGAATTATTTCTGTTGATGACATAAGTAAAGCCATAAAACCAGAAACCTGTCTCATCTCTTTGATGCTTGCGAATAATGAGATCGGGACCTTGCAGCCCGTTGAAGAGATTGTTAGCATCGCAAAAGAAAGAGACGTTCTGGTCCACACTGATGCAGTCCAATGTTTGGGAAAGATCAAGGTAGATGTATCATCTCTTGGTGTAGATTTTTTAAGCCTTTCGGCTCATAAGTTTTATGGTCCAAAGGGGATTGGAATATTATATGTCAAAAATCCTGAAAAATTTTCTTCGTTGATCATAGGAGGAGGACAAGAAAAAAATCTTCGTGCAGGTACAGAAAACATATCAGCCATTGCAGGCATGGGCCTTGCTGCCGAGACCATAACAAGTTCACTGGATAAAAAAACCGCATCTTTGATCAAATTTGAACAACAATTAAAAAATGGATTGAATAATTTTTTCAAAAACACAATTTACAATGGAGATCAATCCAAAAAATTACCAGGTCTAGTAAATACCTCATTCCCTGGAAATCGTTCAAGCATAATAATGAAAAAATTAGATAGAGCCGATATCGCTGTATCAAATGGTTCAGCTTGTGGATCTGGAGATATTAAACCCTCGCCAATATTATCTGCTATTGGGCTTGATGATTCCATGAACCTTTCCACATTAAGATTTAGTTTTGGTTCATCCAATACATCACAACAAGTGGATTACCTATTGAATGAATTAGAATCAATTCTAATTAAAGAATGAGTCAAATTATCATAGGCATGAGTGGAGGTGTTGATAGTGCCGTAGCTGCATCCATCCTTATTGAGAAAGGATATGATGTTGAAGCTGTTTTCATGAAGAATTGGGAAGAAAATTCAGAATATTGTACCTCTGAACAGGATTACCTAGATGCATTGCAGGTATGTGAAAAATTAAATATTCCTCTCCATTCAGTAAATTTTTCCAAAGAATATTGGGATCGAGTATTCCAGTATTTCTTAGAAGAATATAAAAATGGACGTACTCCAAATCCTGATGTGCTCTGTAATACCGAAATAAAATTCAAGGAATTTCTAGATTATGCCATTGAACTTGGTGCGGATAAAATTGCGACTGGTCATTATGTTCGAAGCGATGAACAAAATGGAAAGGTCAGATTATTAAAGGGCTTAGATTATGATAAAGATCAGAGTTATTTCTTATACGGGCTAGATCAGAGACAGATTTCTAGTGCATTTTTTCCAATTGGAAATCAAATTAAATCCAAAGTTAGGAAAAAAGCAGTAGAACTTGGTTTTGATAACTATGACAAAAAAGACAGCGTTGGAATCTGTTTTATTGGAGAGAGAAATATCAAAGACTTTTTAAAACAATACATACCTGCAAATCCTGGGGAAATAGTCACATTGGATGGTTTAAATATTGGACAACATGATGGCTTGATGTACTATACAATTGGACAACGAAAAGGACTAGGGATTGGAGGTGGACATACTGATATCGATGGGGCTTGGTATGTGATAGATAAAGATCTTGATAGTAATGAATTAATTGTTGGACAAGGACACAATAATGCTGCGCTGTACCATAAATATATTAAAGCCTCAAAAATCCATTGGATATCTGGAGATATTCCTAATAATGAACGATTAAATGCTAAAATTCGTTATCGAGCAAACGATGCTCCCTGTCGAATCAAAGACATGAATAAAGAGAACATATCAATTGAATTTGAACAATCATGTTTTGGAATTGCGCCCGGACAATCGATTGTATTCTACGATGGAGAAATTTGTCTAGGCGGTGGCATAATTGATTCTTATTCAAATTAATTATTTTTTAAAAAATCATTGTCTTCTATTTTGGAACAATCATACCTGTATTAAATTCATTTAATAATGAGAGTACCTTTAAAACCAATTCTGTTGATTAGTTTGTTTCTATCAATGCTTTCTGCACAATTTCGTGCGGATATACAAACTGGATCAATTCCTACAAATTTGAATGGTGAAATGGACTCCCAAGCGTCCCTTTCTCTATTTGACCCTCATAGATTTAACATAAGTCATGGGTTTACGATGTCGATGGTGTCATATGGACAAAGCATGTTCTCTGTTGCCGGACTTACTAATAAAATATCATATTTAGCCATGGACAACTTGGAAATAGATGCTAACGTAACACTATATAAATCTCAACTGCCTTTTCAACAACAAGGTACTTTGATGAATCAACTAGAATTAGCCTATGATGTTGGCGCAACCTATAAACCTACAAAGAATTCATTTCTGCAACTTAGGTTTCAGAATCTACCACATAATCAAAAATACCAAACTCGTTCACCTTTCAATATAAGGTTCATCCAATAAGTGGCTAAAAAAAGAGCCCGTCGCAGACTAAAAAAACAAAACCAGAAGCATCTTACCTTAAATACTGCTATTGGTATTGTCGGTGTACTTCTTTTAGGATTTATTTATTCATTCTCTCAGAATTCATCTCATGGAAAGGTGCCGATCGAGGTCAAATTTCCTAATACTGACGAACCTCGAAAACTCGCAGTTGATGTTCATGATCTAAATCCAGTCCACAACATAAAGGTCGAAGTCCTTAATGGATGTGGAATCAAAGGAATAGCAGCAAAAACGGCCAAATATCTTTTACTTGCTCATCAAGTAGACGTGATAAAATCAGATAATGCGGATAACCATGACTATCCAAATACTTTGATTATATCTAGGAATGAAAATATCGAAGCAGTTGAACTATTGAGGAAGTCATTTGGAATTGCACATAATGACTTAACTGCGATTCAAAACAAACCTGATGAGGACCTTGGTGTAGATGTCACGATCATTCTTGGTAAGGATATTCATAGTTATACTAAAGTCTTTGATTTCATCTCTAATGCAAAATAAATGAAAAAATCCGAACCGGATTTCATTTCTGACCAACCACTCCTAAAGCAGATACTAAACCTCGCACATTCAAAAAAAGCAGGTAGAATTGTTGCATTGGATGTAAGAGGATTGTCTTCTTTAGCAGATTTTTTTATTATTTGCCACGGTGAGTCAGAGCCTCAGGTTAAAGCAATAACAGACCACATACGAAAAGGAACAGATTATAAACCTCGGCATTTAGAAGGTTATGAAAATCAAAATTGGATCTTATTAGACTACTTTGATATTGTGGTCCATGTATTCAAAAAGGATGAAAGAGAATATTATGACCTTGAACGTTTATGGGCAGATGCTCCTATAATAGAGATCAATGATGACAAAACTTAAAGAAAAAATAATGAATTCCATTGAAGTGGCTATTCAATCCTTATCCTTTCCTGAAAAAGATTACTCTCTTGCTCCACCAAAAAACAATGACTTTGGAGATCTTTCTTCAAATATTGCACTATTGCTTGCAAAAGATCTAAAAAAATCACCTATGGACATCGGAAAGATCATAGTATCTGAACTAAGTAAGAACCTTGATGATAATGTAACCAATATATCTGTTACAAATCCTGGATTCATTAATTTTGAGATTGATGATCAGTTTTTTCAATCTCAAATTATTGAAATAATCAAACAAGATAAATCCTATGGTAAAGGAACAAAGGGAATTGGACAAACTGCAAATGTAGAATTTGTAAGTGCAAACCCTACTGGACCACTGACGGTAGGGCACGGAAGAAATGCTATCTTGGGCGATACAGTTTCAAATATACTTGAATGGCAAGGATTTAAGGTCACTCGTGAATATTATTTTAATGATGCAGGAAGGCAAATGAGAATATTGGCTCAAAGTGTTGAAGCTCGATATTTTGAACTTTTGGGTCAAAGTCTAAATTTGCCTGAAGATGGATATCAAGGAGATTACATTAGAGATATTGCTGAAATTATTTTAGATGAAAAAGGAAGAGAGTTGGATAATGGATCTAAGATCTTTAAAGAAAGGGCCGAAGAGGTCATTTTTAATGACATTAAAGATTCTTTAAAGAAACTGGGCATTAATTTCAATCAATTCACAAATGAGAAAACATTTTATGAGAATGGTGATATTGATAGGTTCATTACAGAATTACGTAAAAAGAACCTTATATATGAAAAAGAAAATGCAACATGGTTCAAGGCTTCAGCACTTGGAAAAGAACAAGATAGAGTATATGTAAAAAGTACAGGAGAACCAACATATAGAGTACCCGATACAGCCTACCATCGTGATAAGATCAAGAGAAATTTTGATCTCATAATAGATATATTTGGATCAGACCATGCAGATGCATACCCTGATGTCATCACTGCTCTTGAGGCCTTAGGACATAATACAGAACATATCAAGGTATTGATATATCAGTTTGTTACTTTATTAAAAGGTGGCAAAAAAGTAAAAATGTCAACAAGGAAAGCTGATTTTGTTACTCTTGATGAACTTGTAGATGAGGTTGGAATAGATGTCGTGCGTTATTTCTTTATCATGCGAAGCATGAATACACATTTAGATTTTGATCTAGACCTAGCTACGGACCAGTCAGATAAGAATCCCGTATATTATTTACAATATGCCCATGCCAGGATCAGTAATATTATTGCTCGTGCCAATGATGCACAGAAAAAATTAGATGGGCCCTTTGATTGTTCATTACTAAATCACAAGGATGAGATCGACCTTTTAAAACATCTGTCACGATTTCCAGAGTTTGTTAATCTCGCATATGCAAATCTAGAACCACAGAATATTGCCAATTATCTTCAAGAATTATCATCGAGGTTCCACAAGTTTTATAATAATTGCAGGGTTATAATTGATGATATTGAACTTTCTAAAGCAAGGTTAGCCACCGTAAAGGCTACCAAGGTCGTACTTATCAATGGATTAAAAATACTTGGGATCTCAGCTCCTGAGAGGATGTGATGATTGATTTTATTCAATCTGAGACTCAGTTTTTTATATTTTGTCTCACAACTCTTTTTACCTTGATCAATCCCATTGGCATTGCTCCATTACTTGTAATAATGACAGAAAGGTTTTCTAAGGAAGATCGGGTCAATATAGCAAAAAAGGGCTCTGCCACTGCTTTTTTTACCTTGATACTTTTCGCATGTCTTGGATCTTTGATCTTTAGTTTTTTTGGTATTACAATTGAGGCTTTTCAGATCATGGGAGGAATCTTATTTTTTCGAAATGGTCTAAGGATGCTTGATGCAAAAGTAGGTCGTTCAAGAACAACTCCGGCCGAGCAAGAAGAATCTCAAGAAAGTGATGATATTGCAATTAGCCCCATTGGAATACCTTTGATAGCAGGACCTGGAGCAATTACTGCAACCATGCTTTTATCTAGCCAAACCCCACAAATATATAGTTATCTTACCCTTGGTTTGTCAATTATGATCGTATTGGCATTTGCTTATGCCATACTAAGAAATGGAGATGTGCTAATGAGGGTATTGGGGACATCCATAATGCGCATTATCCAACGACTCATGGGGCTCATACTACTAGTGATCGCAGTACAGTTTATCATCAATGGAGTAGTTTCAGTGATCAAGCCAATTTTACATTGATCATTTTAGTAACAACATTTTTTTGATCATGGAGGCAGGTCCTACAGTAATCTGTAAAAAATAAATTCCTGTACTTACCAGATTCCCTGAATCATTTGTTCCATTCCAAACATACTTATGCCTACCTGGCATCATGCCATTAAGGTCAACTGACCTGACGTTACGACCCATGAGGTCAATTATCTTTATGTGTACATCTCTAGTATTAGGAAGGTCATAGCGTATTGTTGTTTTTGGATTGAAGGGATTTGGATAATTATCATAAACCATGAATTTTTCAGGCAAAAGGTCTAGATCTAGATTACCAAAACCACTGGAAAGAAGATTGCCAATATTATCGAGAAAACGATATTGAATTGTTGCTGAAAACAAATGAGATCGATCGAGTGGTACAATGATTGTCACACTCGAATCTAGGCCTAGATGATCTGCCAACGAAAATTGAACTATGCGATTCAATGTATCAATGGATTGAAATAAAAAGGCACTGCTAGTTGGCTTTATGACACTCATCTTTTCAATATTAAGATTAGAGTTGCCTATCAATATTTCTGCCATGGATGTTTGCTCAGGCATATTAATCTTTACTTGTGAACCCTGCCCCAAAATAGAGAGATCATCTTGAATCCTAGCGGCGTGAGATAAGGTATCAAATGATAAATTAAAATATTTCCACTGCCACATCTTGGCAAAAGAAGATAGGTCTGTTAGATCTGCCTCTCCATCTAGGTTAGGTCTTACATGAGGGGGGAATCCTAAGAAAGGTCCTAAATCAATTTCAGGCCATGATCTATTAAATTGAAGAATATCCTCTACTGTCAGATCATAATCATTATTCAGATCTCCCCACAGGCGACTATAAAAATAGAGGGTGTCAGATAGAAAAAGGGAATTATAGGCAAGAGCACTATCAAGATAAACCGTTATGGTATCATTACTTGTAAGAGTATCATCCCAAGTTATCGTAATCATGGAATCCAAATATGACTCTTCGGTTACAAGCCCAGAGTCAGCGCTTGATCGAACTTTGAGATCATAAAAATATATCAAACGGTTAAACTTTATGACGATGGTATCATTACGCATTACTGACAATACATTTAATGAATCAGTGAAATTCGGGCTAACCTCCATTACCCGTGGCTCTGAATCATCAAAATAAATTCCATCAGTTCTTATAATAGCTGAAGAATTTGAAGCAGAATCGACTGCTTTAATATATGTATAGTATAATGTATCGCGTTCAAGGTCTAATCCGCTTATGATCACATTATCAATGCTATCTGTCTGATACCAATCTTGGATGTTCACGGTATCACTATTAGTACCAATAGATAACTCAAAATGATCAATGCCTACATTATCTGAAAACCCTTCCCATGAATACTCCAATGATGTTGAGTCCGGAGTATAGTCCATCTCAAGTATCCATTGTCCATCATCGATGGATCCTGAAATTGGTAACTCAGTATCAACATATACACCATTTCCCCAAATTGTATCCGAATAATTTCCAGTGGAGTCTCTTGCAAAAGCTGCTCCATAATAGATATTGTTATTTTCAAGTCCAAGACCATTCCACCCGCCATAGTTATTTGTTCCGCCTATTGTCCAATCCATGATATCAGTAACATTGGGCTCAGATCCCAGTGCATAATATGTCTCCCTTATTCCAGATATAGTATCTTCATGGTCCCAATACAATGTAATGGTATCTGAATTATTGTAGTAAGTCAGATCTAGATTATTTGCTCCTTCCAAGAGAGAATTAATTGAGGGTTTAGTATTATCTATGCCCACTGTAGTTCCATCCGTTGTCTCAGTAATTAACACCCCTTGATTTCCTGCTGTATCTGCATATGCAATATCAAATGAGATCAGACCAATAGAGTCAGTGGAGTCCACCATATGTTTACTAATGTGCATGGTACCATTTTCACTTCCATTTACAACAACAGTGTCATTAGAAATTATTGAGGTAACTATGTCCAAACCTTCACTTGACATTGTAGTAAGAGTAATGGTGTCAGATATGGTTGCCCAATTATCACTCAGAACATTATTTGTAACCATGTTGACAGAATCCAAAGTTGGCAAGACCTCATCAATATGAATAATTGTACCATCTGAAGAACCTAGGGTCTCATTACCAGCCTTATCTATGATCTTGGTCGTAAACTGAGAGTTTGAATTTTCTGCATAACCATTGACTGATCCAAAGTCATCTCTAGATATTTTCAAAAATTCATACCCTGTTCCAGGAATATTCAAGATCTCGATCTCACCACCAGCATCGATAAACTCATTATCTTCAAACTTGACCATTGGCTGAAAAGAACCTCCAACCAGTGATTCATCATCTAGTGAGATCGGTGTTTTAAGGACAATTGAATCATTCGACGAGTTCCAATAACCTAAAACTACATTTCCACCTGAAACATAAACACTATCTATGTCAAATTCCATTGGAGGGGTAATGTCATACAAGACATTTGTTTCATCAGTAGTTGAAGAAACATCATCTCCAGCATTTCCTACAAGATCAGAAAATGTGATCTGGAAAGTTATGAAACCTTCTGCTTCATTTCCATCTAGTATATACCAAGAGCGATATGGAGATCTTGATGGATCAGTAAAAATTGTATCTGCATCGAAACCAGCTATTGAAACTTCGATGCTACTTAAGGTCTCACTGGATTCAAAATCCAAAACTAAGGTATCTCCCACAATGGCCAAAGATGAGTCATTGGCATTTGTGGACTGAAAAGATACTTGGGTCAATGCTGGTCTAGTACCATCATACCAAACAAATGAGCCATCATTAGTCTCAGTCACCTCTCCTGTCGAATTACAAGCAGAATCTTCCATGGTGATTGAAAAGTTTATAAACCCATCTTCACCTTCTTCAATTAATTCACGAACTGCAATGAATTCAAGTCCATTTTGCTCTGGTATGACGTTTACTCCTCCAATAACTATTTCAATATATCTTTGCGGCTCTGAAATAGTAAAAAACAAAGAATCCATGTCACCAATTGCAGCAGAGTCAACCATTGCATTATTTGATGAAACTCTAATATCTGTTAATGTGGGTGCTGTTTTATCAAATCTAACAATCGTTCCATCTGTTGTTGAACTCGCACTTGGCCCTATTGCTCCACCCAAGTCTGTATATTCTATGCTAAAGGATATACTCCCTTCCTCGTCATCCTCATCCATAATATGAAATCCTCTATAATTTGCAGCACCATCATCTATGTAATCTGAACTATTCCCAGCAATTAGAATGTTCATGTTCGCCAATGCCTCATTTGCTGAAAATTTTACATATACCGTATCTCCAATTTTTGACCATGTTGTATCACAATTATTTGAATACATTGATGCGGTCAATATTTCTGGAGGGACTATGTCATGATTGACATAACTATCATCCAAAGTATTTGTAACCTGGAGACCTTGGTTTGATGCTCTATCCTGAAAATCGATTGTAAATGGCAAAATACCGCCTGGTTCATCGCCAGATAAGTTGAGGGTGGCAACATAGCCATCTCCATCCTCTATTAATGTAATATTTTCATTTGCAATGGTTGCAGTGATTGAATCAAACAGCAAAGGCTCTTCAGGAAGAAAGGTGAGAATTACATCATCTCCAGCTATGGCGATTGAAGTATTATTTTCATTATTTGACCGAATATTTACTTGAGAAAGAGTAGGTGGTGTTTTATCAAATATGACACTAGAGGAATTGGTTGTCTCAGTAACCGGATCACCTGCCAACCCAACTGAATCTGTAACTATTATCTCAAAAATGACTTCCCCTTCTGGATCTGAATCTATCATTTCATAGATAGCCAAATATTTTTGGCCTCCACCCAATTCTGAAGTATTTACAGCTTGGCCTACAATAGATGTGACCTGATCGGACAATAATTCATTTGCTACAAATTTTATTGAAATAGTATCTCCTACTTTAGCCCAAGTTGAATCCGCATTGCTAGATCTGATCCTTACTGGATCTAGCGTCGGGTTGGTATTATCAAAAACAACAGTAGATCCATCTGTTGTGGTGGAAGTCCCATTATTAGGATTTCCTGAAACATCCAGGATTCCTCCTATCTCAATTGATATGACACCATCTGGGTCACCATCTTGCATGACATAACTGCCAGTCCATTTATCATTACCCATGTCAGATACATCTGCATTTTCATCTGAAATTGTGATTGGAGGAGTTTGGATGGACTCATTGCTTATTAGGGTTAAAGTAATCTCATGCCCAACTGTCGCAAGTGTAGTATCGGAAAAATTAGACCGATATGATACATAATTTATGGATGGAAGAGTTTGATCTATCACTAATCTATTTATGCTTTCAGTTCCTTCTTTTTCATTTCCTGGACGATCCATGATAACTGTTTTAAATCTGATCGTATCTCCTTCATCAAAACTAGTGATCGATTCAACTTGTGAATCTGATAGTGAAAGTGATTTATCGGTACCTGCATCACTATTATTTATTGCAAAGAGGTCTCCAACCTGCTCCCATGCATTAGGACCTATTTTTGCTAAAACCTTGATCTCTCCATTGATAATGGTAGTATCATTGTCAACAATTGGCACTATTATGTTTATGCCAGTGTTTGTCGAGTTCCAAATATTTTCTACTTCATTACCACCAGTTGAAGATACGGTTCCAGTATTGAAATCTTCTGGTGGTGTCTTATCAAAGACAACCCAACTTGCGTTTGTTGTATTGGTCACTTCTAGGCCGGAATTCCCTGCGGAATCGGAGAAACTCATATTAAAAACAACTGGACCTTCCGTATCAGTATCCAAAAATGAGTAAACAGAATTAAACTCTTCATTGCTTATGTCTGAAATTGTGGCTGATTGATATTGAATAGTTGTTGCTCTACTGAGAATAACCTCAGATGCTATTGCATTTAAAGTAACCTGGTCGCCTACCTTGGCCCATTGAGTATTCTCATTATTTGATATTATGGTGACTTGATCCAAGATGGGTAATGTCCGATCATAATTTACGACCATGGCCCCTGCTCCAATTGCACCACCAGCATATATCCCGGTATTGCCTAAATAGTCAGTGACAATTGATTGAAGTGTATTTACTTCGCCTTCTGGCTCTGTTCCCAACATTGTATATGATATTTGAAATTGCTCACTACCCGCATCTGTCTCATCACCATCATTACCATCTATCGTAACTTGCGGGATATTAACATCCTCATCGTAGGTCATTGATATGGTCAATTCATCACCGGTCTTTGCCAAATGATTAAATGTATTACTGGATACCATGCTCACTAATATTGGATCATTGGCTTCAATTTCAATTTCTAATGTAGTGTTGCTCGTATTGCCATCAGCAAAATTCCCTGCTTGATCGAAGAGTCGTGCAGAAAAGGATGCTTGAAGTTCATGGGCAAAATCTTGGATTCCCTCAAATTGATCTGAGGAGGCTGTCAAGGAAATTGTCCCTGCATCTGCATGGTCTTGGGTGATCACTATTTGATCCCCAAGTAATTCCATGTTATTATCCAAAACCTTACTTAGTAATTGGAATTGCGATCCAACGATCGAATTGGGATCCAATACATTTTCTTGAAAAAGGAATGGAGAATCTTGTGCCCACCCTGCTCCATTTTGGAGACTAGCGGAGTTATTCAATGTTGAAAGATCTATTGAACTCGTGGCTGGGGCACCTTCGTCAAATCTCCAATAGCCAATAAGCCCATTCTCATCACCATTTAATGCAACACCCTTATATGATTTGATCTGATTTTCATCTCTTGCAACATTCCATAATCTGACCTCATCTATTTTGCCATCGAAAAATTTTGTTTGGGTCTTATCAAATGAACCCAATACAAGATCGCCTGTAAATCCACTCCAATCCACTGGACCTTCATAATCATTTCTAGAGTCAACCGGGATTCCATCCCTATATAATGTAAGGTTTCCATTCTGAAATCTAACTGCAAAGTGTACCCATGTATTAACTGGTGCAGAAGCAACGACATGGTCTATGTCCTCATTTTCACTTTCATCCGTTCCAGTAGTTTTCAAATAGAACCTCCAACCCCCAGAATAGAGGAAAAAACCGAATCCACGTTGGTGGCTATTTCCATAATCGCCAAAATCCAGAAAACCTTGATGATTTTGAGCGCTATTCACATTGATGTATGTCTCAACTGTGAATTCATTTGATACAAGATAGTCGTTATTAGATGGGATAATGACCTGACCGCTATTTCCCATGAATGATATAGAATTACCCACATTATAATCAAATGCGATGACAGTTGTATCATTTGGGACTAGGGCATCAACTTGGACCTGCGTATCCGTTGAACTCCATATTGCAGGATGTGAGTCATCGCCAATTGAGATAACATTATCCGTAATAGTAGGTGAGACAGGGCCTGTCACATCTACTAGAACATTTGTATCATCGGTGGTATTTCTACAAGTTGGACCAGAAATCCCACCAGATGAAAAGTCGATCAAAAATGAAATGGGCCCATCTGTTGCATCTTCTGGGACTGTATACTCTGCAACATAATTAAGACCTGATGGATTTGCGATTGGAACTTCTGTAGAATTTATCAATACAAATGGAGATCCCGCATCAGGGCCATTAGGCAATGTGAATGAAAGTGAGACAATGTCTCCTGGTATTGCTTTTTGGTTATCATCGGCATTATTTGATGCTATTGTAGCATTTGTTATGGAGGGGATGACATCAATCTGAACATCATCAACATGCCAATTATCAATGTAATAGGAATTCGTCCCATAGGTTTCCCATCTCAATTGCAAGGTCTGCTCCATGGATACATAAAATGTTTCTGTCCTTGGGCTAATATCCACTGTACCTCCACCTGCACTTATTTCATAGTTTAATGCAGTTACCCAAGCGTCTCCGTCACTACTATATTCAATATTCATTCCATTATAATGTCCAGAAGGTGAAGGGTAGCCATCAAGTGCAATTTGAAATCGAACCATTACATTTGTCTCAGTTTCTACATTGATTTGAGGAGAATATAAATAATGGCCTTCATAGGGATTATTAAAGGTATTAGGCTGTGATGGACTCCAATAATAGGTTGGCGAAGGTGGATGATTATTAAACTCTGAAGAACTAGATGAAATCATCCACCGACCTGTATTGTTAGGATAACTATCTGGTATGAATGCCCAACCATCGGGTAAACTTGATGCAGAGTTAAATGATTCATTTATAAGATTTTGCCCCATTAAAAAGGAGATAGAAAAAAGTAAGATCGATCTATGTATCATTGTACAATGATCTCCGCACCACGAGTGCCATTTACCTCAATATCATTTTCTTGATGATCAATAATGATGCATTCACTCAAATTATAAAAAATACTGTCATTACCACTGGTCAATGGATTGAATATTAGATCTGCCAAATGCCCAGTACCATCAATATCTAATTTGGTCGTCCCAAGAAAATATGCATATATGTCTACCGTGTTACCATCGTCATAGTCATAGGTAAACAATGGCGTTGATTGGCTGGTGTCTGTTAAAAAGATACCAGGTAAAATAGTATCTAACTCGATTAGGTCATCTGGGAACTTGATTTGTAAATGAAGACCAGAAAAAGCCTGCGTTGAATCTTCTTTGAAAACAAGGAATGATCCAAGAAGAATGGAATCTGTTTGAGTTAATGTTTGTGTCTTGGGATAAAAAACAAGAGTTGGAGCACCAATTCCCTTCTCATCGTTGGCTTTGAAATCTACAGGATTATCAAAAAGTTTATCATAGATGGTGCAAGAACCAAAAATGACTACTACAAAAAAGGAAATTACATGACCATATAAAATTCTCATGATCTATCCTTCTGGATGGGTTGCCTGTGATGTTCCTTTCTGGTATATGTTGGTATAGGGACGAGGACCAAAGACCCAGGCATGGATGCTATTGGACACCCAGCCTGTGAAAGTGGTGCCCGCAAGCGTTATGGCTAGTTTGCTATAGAGCACATGATCGTTCCAGTCTTTTTCAGCTGAGGCCCTATAAGCCGCGACCTCTTTCTCATCATCAGTGGCATCATAGAGTTTTACATTTTCCAAAAAACTTTTAGATGATGAATCATAACTATTATAACTTGACATGAAAGCCAAACCCAAGGATAATTCCATGACGGCCCATAGGCCCGCTGATAATGGATTTCCTGAATAAGCCTGTCCCCATCCAGGGATGGCTAGACTTCGTAATGCAGCTCCCATTGGGGTCTTCTCATATGAAATATCATCTACATCTGAATACAATATGGATTCTCGCTCTTTTTCCCATTCTTTTTTAATCTGATTCATGGTCTTTCCAACCCAAAGATTTAATTCATTGATTGAACCATTGGTATAATTTCTAACATTAATCTTTCTTCTATGCATCAATCCTCCTGAACGAGTATTAAATAACATGCCTTCCATGATCAAACGATCATCCTCATGCTCTATGCGATTAAGTAGAATAAAATTTACATTATGTGTATTACCTAGATCTTTGATATTATCCATGTACTTTGATGCTGGATTACCTTCCTCATCCATATCTTCGAACATTAAATCAATGGTAGAATCAAAATTAAAAGAGGAATGATTAAAATTATCAACTAATGATTCATTGATGCCTGCAAGAGGTTTATCAAAATGATTTAAGACCAAATAGGTAGCATCTTGGTCAAATGCTGTTACCATGTTCGATAAAAACATCAAGTAGAAAAAAATACGTTTCAAACTTAATTACTCGTATTAAGAGGCTTTTTTAGAAAATAATTATATTTCTTTGGCTGATCTACTCTGATGGTCTGCTCATCAATGATCTCACCAATCTTAAATACCCGAAGAAAATGGTCACCAGCCTCTAATCTGAGTCGGACCATTTCAACATCCCAGCGATGTTCACCATTTAATTCAAAGACTAGCCCTTTCTCATCAGTTTTAAATTTGCATTCATAGATAGGATTAAGAAAGAAATCCAATTCTATTGCCTGAGCAGGATTTACCAAAAGGTCATAGGTCAGTGGTGCATACCCTTTCTTTTTTATCTCAAACTTATGAACTCCAGGAGTAATACGCTCATTGCGTATGGGAGATGATCCAATATTAACTCCATCCAAATGAATGTCAACTTTTCTAGGTATGGTATTCACATCTAACTTTATCTGAGAAAAACAGATTGAATTAAAAAATAATATGATAAATAATTGCTTAGTGGAATATCTCATGTTAATTGTTTTCAGTTAATTTGTAGACATTTTGCATGTTAACTAATCTAAGATCTGAACGATTTATCCAGCCTTCCATCTTCACTATTCTATTTTCATCTAGTAAGACCTCTATAAACCCAAAGTATTCTCCTGGTGTCACACGATCAACAGAAATTACTTCCCCTGCCTTCAAAAGGAATAAGGTCTCGGAACCTATGTCAGGACCCTCTCTAAAATGCACATTATCCTTATTTGTCATGTACAGTGGTTCGACCATTCCCTTGCTTGGACCAAGTCCTATCTCCAACTTGAGTTTTCTATTGTTAGAAAAATCAAGTTTTTTAGTAAAAGGTTTAAATATGAGGTTCTCTCCTGCGACTACACGTAAATGCTCTGCAAACCTATATTCTCCAGGGATTGCCAATTGGTAAAAACCAGATGCATTAGAACGAGTGGTGTAAATGACATTATCAAAGTTTTGAATTGAGACATCCACATTACTGATCGTGCTATCATTTTTATTTAAATAAGTATTTCCAGATACAACCAACTGCCCGATTCGGAGTGTCTTTGGTGGCAAGACAATGCGCCCGAAACTAATCCCTTTGAATCGTACAGTTATGGGGTCAAAATTCTTATCTTGAGGGATGATCTTAATTAGATTGGTACTATTTTGAATATCCAAAACACCCTGAGGGAGATATGCAAGAAATTCTTTAGGTGCTTCCTGCAAAATTGAAATTATTGGGCGGACAGTATCCCCTTGGGCAAAAACTTTAAAAAGAATATTGTCTGGAACTGCAGCATCATACCTCAAAGGTAATATAAGTTGTATCTCGCCATACTCGTAGGTAACTGATATGAGAGGCTGCCTATTATTATAAATTATATCTGGGTATAGCGGACCTTTGAATGACGAACATCCTGAAAAAAGGATTACCAAGTAAATGGTGAAAGAAATTTGTCTTATTTTATTCAAAGGTGTCTAGTCCCTTAATTGTTATTGAATAAATATACTACTAGCATGTTCCTAGCATAAATATCTAAAAATAATCTTAGAAAGTTATTCAATATGAACTCCGCACAGTCAGGTTATTAACCGATTGCCGAATTTTAAACTTTATTTTTTGTTTAATACAAGAGATTCGTAAAGAGCAATAAATCATTCAATGCTCATATCTAAGTTATTATCATAGATAGCGAGTCACAAATCTGATCATTCTTTTGGTCCAGTCATTGTATGGAGGAAAGGTTAGACCGACCATGCTATAAGAACCATTTTTTTGCATGGATCTTTCATTGGAAAATGTCAGAAAACCATTATGTCCATGCGACCTACCAAATCCACTTGCGTTAACACCCCCAAAGGGTAAGTGTAGGTTTAAAAAATGAGATTTGACCTCATTGATCACCATGCCACCTGATGAAGTATTCTCAATCACATATTGTATGTTTTTATTTGACTGTGAGAACATATACAAAGCAAGTGGCTTTGTCTTTGCATTTATGATTTCAATACATTCTTCTAGATCATTATAACTAATAATTGGTAACAACGGACCAAATATTTCTTCCTTCATAATATTCATGTCCAATGTGATGGAATCCAATATTGTAGGTTCAATGAATAATTTTTCACGATCTCGCTCTCCTCCCTGCGCTATGGTCGCTCCTTCGTCAATGGCAGAGATCAACAATCTATCTAATCTATCAAAATGATGTTCATTGACAATTCGCGCCAGGTCTGGTGAATCATTCTTTTCATCAAAAGATTTTCCATATATACTGTTCAACTTATTTGATAATTGATCAATGAGTTGGCTCTTTTTTGAATCATGAACAAGAATATAATCTGGAGATATGCAAGATTGACCAAGATTGATACATTTTCCCCAAACTAATTTATTTGTGGTCATTTCCATCTTAGCTGTTTGATCAATGATTGTAGGGGTTTTACCTCCAAGTTCAAGCGTTATGGATGCTAGGTGTTTGGATGCTGCTTGCATAACTATTTTCCCAATGGTAGGACTTCCAGTAAAAAAAACATGATGAAATGGATACCTGAGTAATGTCTCTGATATTTTCTGGTCACCTTGAAAAAGCGCAACCTGCTCTGGTTCAAAAATATCTTTTATCATTAAATCCATAATTGCACTGACATTAGGAGTTAGTTCAGATGGCTTGATAATGATTCTATTGCCTGCTGCTAGTGCAGAAACAAGAGGTCCAATAGTTAGATTGAAAGGGAAATTCCAAGGTGCAATTATTAGCACCATACCTCTTGGCTCATAATGTATCCATGATCTAGCAGTGGATAAGGCCAGGGTTGATTTCCCCACTCGTTTTGGTTTCATCCATTTTTTTAGATTTTTCTTTGCTATTTTTATTTCAGATAACACAAACCAGATCTCTGCTAATTCAATTTCAGATTCTGGCTTCCTTAAATCCTTATGATGTGCTTCTTTTATCTTATGCTTATGGCCATTTATCCATCTCTCAATTTTAATTAAATATTCCATACGCACTTTTAAAGAGACTGGTGAATTATTTTGTAACTGCTTATGGAATATTGTATCTATGTTTTGCGATGAGTTCATATGCTTGAAATAAGCTACGTTATGTTTTAAGAATTTAAAATCATTCTATTAATTATAAGATCTTCATGTTAAAAATTTAATTACTCAATGATAATCTGTTTAAGTAAAGCAAGTCCAATTAAATTCCCACCCTTTTTACTATGAAAGAACAAGAAAAAATTCTCCTTGAAAAGGTAAAAAATTCAGATCAAAATGCTTTTCATCAGCTCTTCTCTGATTTCCATGATAACCTTTTTCGATTTGTGGTCTATAGAGTACAAGATAGTGACCTTGCTGAGGATATTACTCAAGAAACCTTTCTAAGGGTCTGGAAAAAAAGAAAGTCTTTAGTACCAAATAAATCCTTTTTTTCACTTATTGCGAGAATATCCACTAACCTCTGCTATGATCATTTCAGACACGTTGAGGTTAGAAACCGACATCAAAATCAATTACCAGAATTTGGAAAATCACATTTTGACGATCCGGAAAAAGTAATTGAAGCAAGGATGCTTAAAGAAGAGATTCAAAGAATAGTCAATGAAAAACTTCCAGATAAGTGTCGGTCTATTTTTATTTTAAGTCGATTGGAAGGTAAGACAAACCCTGAAATAGCGGGAATGTTAGACCTTAGTATCCGAACCGTTGAAAATCAGATATATAGAGCTTTAAAGGTTTTGAAAAAAAACTTAGACAACTATTTATGAGTAATATGAGGCCATTTGTCGTTATACTTATGCTGAAAGACAAAAATGATATTAATCAAAATTGAAGTTAGATAAGAAAGAAAAACTCATATGGGAAGTGAGTTCAAAAATTACACTTCCACCTGTCCCAGATAAAGAACGGGTGTGGAAGCGCCTTATCCAAGAAATGGAAATTCATCAAAATGAGACCAAACTTGAAAAATCTCAAATTAATGAGAAAACATCTCGATGGGTACAGTGGCCAAACATTGGATACATAGCCATGGCATATGGAATGCTATTTGTCTTTCTTTCTCCCTTGGTAATTGATTTTTTTATCACTGAAAAAACTCTTACTAAAGCCGCACAACAAGAGACCGTATTCCTTGAAGATGGATCACAGATAATGCTTAATTCTGAAAGTAAAATACTTTATGATAAAAATTACAATATTGATAATCGATCAATAAAGTTGGAAGGAGAAGCATACTTCATAGTCGCAAAAAACAGTCTACCATTTACCATCGAAACAGACTATGGGCAAATAACAGTTTTAGGAACATCATTTAATGTTCGTGCTCGTGAAGATGGTTTTGAAGTAGGTGTAAATGAAGGAAAGGTTGAGATATCAAATAAATCTTATGCCATTCAGTTATCAAAGGGACAACTAATTGATGTAACATCCACATTTGAGGCTAAAGACATATCCGATATATCTATTACTGAATATCCGGATTGGGTAAATGAAAAGTTTTATTGTAACCAAACCACATTAAATCAATTATGCTCAGAAATTGAACGAACCTTTGATATTCAAATAAAATTTTCTGATCCAATTCTTAAAAAAATTACAGTCACCGGAGTAATTGAAGCATCAAACTTGAATGATGTGTTGCACACTGTTTCATTATTGACACAACATAAGTTTAAATTAGAAGGTGACATATGTACTATCATCTAAATTAATAAATCTACTAAGTAGATTATTTTTTTTAACTCTGATCTCATCAGGGTTACACTCTCGTCTTCTTTCAAAAGACAACATTACATTCAAGTTTGATGATCTAGCTTTAAAACCTGCATTAAGCAAATTAATTGAAGAGCATAATATTTCAATAATTTTTCCTGATAGCATTCCAAACACTCTCATCACTGCTAGATGCGATGGATGTAATATGGATGAAGCAGTCTCTGAAGTGCTTGAATCGACCAATTTAATTTGGGAAAAAAACCATTCGCAATTCATTATACATTTACCTCTAACTAAACCTTACTTTTCATTATCTGGAAGAGTTGTAGATCTAGAGACAGATGAACCCATACCCTATGCAAATATTTTTATACCTAGCCTATCTTTGGGTGACATTACAAACCATAATGGAACATTTTCTATTTCAAACATATCCGTACAATCCTGTTCTTTATATATTTCATATATCGGATATGAAACAAAAAAAACTCATATAAATTTTCCAAGGCATGGCAAAACAACACATAAATTTTCTTTATTACCAAAAATCTTAACTACTGAAGAAATATCAATATTAGGTATACCGAAAGAGTTTCTTGATCGCTCAAATAATCCAGGTCAAGTATCTTTTTCCCCTCGACACATATCTACTCTTCCAAATTTGGGAGAAGTGGACATCTTTCGGTCACTACAATTCTTACCTGGCGTTCAATTAGGTTTAGGAGAAACATCTGATCTTTATATTCGTGGTGGCTTACCAGATCAAAATCTGGTATTACTAGATTGGATGCCCATTTACCAAACTGGGCACATGTTTGGTTTTGTAAGTGGTGTTTCCGCTAATGCAATTAAAGATATACAGGTGTACAAAGGTAGTATACCTGTAAAGTATGGTGGGCGAATATCTAGTGTTATTGACCTTTCTAGCCGTTCAGGAAATAGTCTTAATGCACGTGGTTCATTCTACGGAAATTTGATGAGCCAAGGGTTTTCTGCTGAATTACCTCTATTTAATAGAGGGAGTTGGATTGTGAGTTATAGAAGATCTAATCCATCAAATAGTTACTCAAAACTATATACCTCAATACAGGAGTATGTGACTGGTGATGATAAGTTTAATTTGCTAAGTCAAACGGCTTCCGAAGAAAATGATCAAAATACATATTATGATATTTTGTCGACTTATCATGACATCATCAACAGGCTTTCAATCTTGATCAGCCCAAAACATAGAATAACCATTACCCAACTAAATGGCATTGACTCTATTATCGAAAATAGAAATTATCATGGATTTAATTCGATACTAGGTGGAGATACTGTAATCATTCAAGAGAATACTGATATTTTAAATAAAGGTATGGTAATGAATTGTTATTCTAATTGGAGCCCTAATTACAATACACATTTTAGTTTATCTAGATACAAAATAATCAATGGTTATGATTCAGAACAACATACTCAAGTTGAGGACAATTTTTATTCACAATTAAGTACAGCAAAAAAAAATCACCATTTTTCTGATCATTCCATGCGTTTTCATCAAACATATAAAGGGCTCACAAATCATAAAATATCCTCTGGAATTGAGGAAAAATATTTAGAATTAAGTTATGAGAAAAAAAATGAGGAGGGAGCATCAACAAATAACTCTTTCACTAATCAAAAAGAATTCAGCCATTCATTCTATTTGGAAGACCAATGGAATCCTTCCAAGCCTTGGCAAGTGCAATCAGGAATTAGGATTCTATATTACATGGGAAAACAGAAATTCTATGCAGAACCAAGGTTTGCATTAAAATATACAATGAATCCCAAACTATCCTTGGAAGCATCCTCGGGACAACATTACCAATTTACACACCACCTTGCGAATACGACAAAAACGGGTACAATGCAAAATAATTGGTTACTGTCCTCTCATATTATCCCTATCATATCATCGCTGAATAATCATTTCGGAATAAATTGGGATGACCCCAAATATGCTCTTTCATTAAGTATCTATAATCGATTAATGAAAAATCTTTTTCAATTTGATGATTCTTTTGATCTTTATAATAATGAGATTAATTTTGATACTAATGTTAGCATTGGTGCCGGAGAAAAAAGAGGTCTAGAATTTATCTTACGAAAGAAACATGGTTCAGTATTGGGTTGGGTATCATATCATTTAAATAAAACAGAATATGATTTTCCTGATTTGAATAATGGAAATAAATACTTAGCAAACCATGACAAGACACATGAGTTAAAAACTGTTTTAATTACACGAATATGGAATATGGACCTAACTGCAAACTGGGTTTTTTCATCTGGTGGATTGTATACTGACATTAATAATAAGTATGTTGAACCGGGTTCAGGTTTTAACATAATTACCACTGGGAATATAAATGAAAAAAGGTTACCTACAGTACATCACCTAGATATTGGCATCTCCAGGTTATGGAATATCTCAAAAGCAAACATAAATATTGGGTTTTCTATTTATAACATTTACAACAAAAATAATTTTAGTCATAAAAGGTATAATCCTTATACATCACAACTTTCAGTTATGAATGTATCGATGTTTGGGATAACGCCTAGTATCAATTTAAAGATCAGTTTCTAACTATTGTGGAGGCGGGGAGAATCGAACTCCCGTCCGAAATAGAGTGATGAAGATCATCTACATGCTTAGTCATCTAATTGATTTCTCATTCATACTTATATTAGAGACAAAAATAAGTACAAACCAGTCTGCTTAATTTTCATCTCAAATCCACAGACAAATTTGAGACTAGTCTATGTAAATGACGCTCCTAGATTAGACCATAGACTTATCTGATCTGGAACGGGCTGCTAGACTAAGCTGCAGCCATATAGCCGTAATCGGCATTTATAGGTATGACAGGTGATTAAGGAGGGAACTGTCATCCTCCGCATGCAATTCGACATATCTCATATTTCGTCGATACCGATCGCCCCCAATTTTCAAAAAACACACAAATTTAATGACAATGTCATAAAACAAGAAAAGGCTCCTAGCGCCAACCGGAAGCCTTTTCGAAAAGTTGAATTTGTTATATATCAACTTTAATTCATTTGTCATCCTCTTTTCATAAACCTTCTTTATAAAAAAATTTATTAAAAAGAGGCAGGCAAGTATAGAGCATGTATAAAATTAAGCGCAACTGATAATGTTCATTTTTTTCATTTTTTTTCATTTTTATTGCCCTCTAAACTAAATTTCAGACCTGCACCCGTAGCTCAATTGGTAGAGCAGTGGCCTCTTAAGCCATTGGTTGATGGTTCGAGTCCATCCGGGTGTACTTTGAGGAAAATACCAAGTACCTCTCATAGAAACCCTCGGCAAATGTCGGGGGTTTTATATTTATAAGATGAGGGTTTTATTTATGATATTATGATCAATATTATTTGATAAGATTAGGTAGAGGTGTTATGTCCGAGGTAAGATGATTTAACACCTCCACCTAAAATAGTCTTCTATACTGCAGACCAATCATCAATTATAAAACGTTTTATCGGAATAATACACTTGTGATGCAAATCACAAAAAATATTCCAATGTCATTATTCAATAATAGTGGATTTTGTATGTAAAACGATTGATTAGTAGATTATTGCATGAAAAAATATTTTGTATATGTTATTGAATTAGATGCAAAAGTTGCTGATGATTATAAATTTCGAAAAAAGAATCCTAAATATATTAAAGGAAACGGATGTGTCTATGTTGGACAATCCAGTAGAAATCCTAAACTAAGGTTTGCACAACATAAAGAAGGATATAAAGCAAATAAATATGCTAAGGTCCATGGCTTAAGATTAAGGCCTGATCTCTATGCAAAATACAACCCTATCCCTACAAGACAGGATGCGGAACAAATCGAAGAAATGGTAGGAAAAGAATTACGTAAAAGAGGCATGGGTGTTTGGTATAATTAATTCAAAATTCATAATTGGAAAACGAGCGTAAATATGACCAAATATGATAAAGAAGAATTGAAAAAAAGACGACCACTTAACTTTATTGCAATGGCAATAACTCTATTATTTATTATCTTAACTGTCTATTTGTCGACTTTGTAATAATGTATAAAATAAAAAAAAGATTTTTCATTATTGGGATCATGATCATTACTCATGGACTAGCATCTGATTGTATTGAATATGGAACGTCACCTTTTAGTGGTACAATTTTTCTTGATCCTGACATAATAACACCTGATGACCCGACTACATTTGAAAGTTTAAATTATAATGGAACCGAACCAAGGGTTATGTATGATCGCAGATTTGAAGATTGGATCGATGTAGAACCATTTTTATTTCCAGCAAAATATAAAGATGGGCTAGAAATTGAAATACAAGTCAATCCAGAATTTGGAGATCTTCAATCGGCCCAAGTTCAAGCAGAAAAATTTGCTGTCATTATTGGGCGCTTGACCACTGAACTAAGAAAGGATGTGAAAACAGTTTGGATACATAAAGGTCTTAAACCCTTTGGTGGTGGAAATAATAATCTATTAATTCATACTGACTGGTCAACCAAACATTATGAGGAGCAAGGGATTTTAGAAGAAACATTTATCCATGAAGCGTCCCATACATCGCTTGACTCATATCATGCCAAAAGCCCTGAATGGATCGAGGCTCAATTAGAGGATTGTATTTTCATATCGAGTTATGCTGAAGATAATCCTGAAAGAGAAGATATTGCAGAAAGTTATTTACCTTATTTTGCAATTAGATATCGTTCTGAAAGAATTTCGGAGACACTAAAGAAAACAATTGAAAAAACAATACCAAATCGCATTCGATATTTTGATGAAAAAAATTTTAATATGTACCCTATTAAATAATGAAAAATGAAAAATAATACAACTCTCTTTAATTGGGGTATCATTGGCACTGGTGGAATCGCAAATGCATTTGCCAGAGACATAGAACTTTTAAATGGGCATAAGGTATCTTCTATACTATCTAGATCAAAGGCATCTGCTGATGATTTTTCATCACAATTGGATAATTGTAGAACTTTTGTTGACATGGATTCCTTTATTTCTAATCCAGAAATAGATGCTGTCTATGTAGCAACACCCAATACTTTACATTCAGAACAAACAATCAAGGCACTTGAAGCTAAAAAACCAGTCCTCTGTGAAAAACCTTTTGCCATGAATTCAACTGAA
>Ga0208766_1000190_pt1 | contig 32851 bp, 18 predicted proteins | sample ETN01SmetaG_3_FD_185792 | JGI IMG/M metagenome (GOLD analysis project Ga0208766, IMG submission 185792) | Marine microbial and viral communities from oxygen minimum zone, Eastern Pacific Ocean - ETNP2014F12-01SV263 (SPAdes) (version 2) | ecosystem: Environmental > Aquatic > Marine > Oceanic ... | reverse complement strand
CTGGCCTCAGTTTGGAGAACTGGACCCTTGAAGACATAGGTGGTTGGGTACACCCACTCGATGCCGGGACATGGGTCGGTTTCGACCAACTCAACACCCCCTATGTCCTTACCGCTGGAGCATACGCAATTATTGCTGAAAATGAGGTAGGCACCCTACGCCTTAACAACGCTGGAGAGACACTCTATCTCAAAGACTCAGAAGGATTAATTGTCCATACGATGATTTCCGGAGCATCGTCGAATGGAGTCTCAAAGATACCAAATCATTCCGATTCTTCAGAGGAATGGATTGACTCGGAGGAAAATACTCCTGGATTGGAGAACTCCGAAGCCGGTGTAATTAGTGACACTACTCCCTCTTCACTTACTAGAATCATGACGATGCCATTTGATGCTGAAGTCACTGGAATGCACGTAGATGCGAATGGTAATTTTTTCGTTAATGCCATGCACCCTGATGATAACTACATTGACGCCACCATAGGTGTTGTCAATGGGGTTGACTGGAACAATCTGCCCGACAGCATTCCAGAATTGACTTTGCCAAATAGCATATCAGAAAAAACGAGTATTAGGATATCCTATGGCCAGTACCAACATCTGTTACAGAAAGGAGAAACTCTGTCAGAGGGCGTGACTGCGGGAGGGATCTATGCTGATGATGATGGCGCCCTACTTTTTGTGAGTGAAAAACCTGACTTCAACGCCTTTGTACCATTAAATCCCCAAGGAACCAAAGGTTACCTGTACACCACATGGGAGGACCGCCCCGCTGGAATTAGTCAAATTATGATTGAGTGGAACATCTCAACGAACAACTGGGATGTCCTCGGTGGTATGATGCGTGACCTCGGCGCAATTGGAGGGGGCTGGGTAATGTGCTTCGGCACCATGAGTCCTTGGGGCACGCCATTGGCTTCCGAGGAACTATATTTTGACGATACAGAGAACTGGAATAACCCGAATTACAATTATCACTCAGACCAGACTGAATTAGAAGACTATCTGGGTTACTATCCTAACCCTTACGATTACGGATACATTGTCGAGATTGAAGAGCCAACAACAACCTCTGGAAACCTTGTCAAGCACATGGCAATGGGCCGATACTCTCATGAGAACGCACAGATAATGCCAGATGAAAGAACCGTTTACCTCTCCGATGATGGTTATGGAACTGTGCTGTTCAAGTTCATTGCAGATACTGCAGGGGACCTCAGTGCAGGAACCTTGTATGCTGCCAAAGTCACACAGGATGAAAGTAGCAATTCTGCCACCACCGGATTCGATGTTGAATGGCTAGAAATGGCTTCATCAAGTAATTCAGAAATTGAGGATTGGGTGAACCAATACGATGGTATAACTGTCTCCGACTATACTAATGGCCAGAATTCTTACATCACCGAATCTGAAATTAACAATTGGGCAGAATGGCACTTGAACGATGATCTCGATGGTGATGGGGTAATCGAGACTGTGTCGGACAATAGAGTAGCCTTCCTCGAGTCACGTAAGGCTGCCAGTGCCATCGGAGCCAGTGATGAGTGGAATAAGATGGAAGGGGTTATCTTCAATCCAAATGCTCCTGAATACATCTACCTAGCTATGTCAGATATCGGCTACGATATGAGTGATGGACTAGGAGATATCGATGTTTCCGAGAATCATTGTGGCATCGTCTATAGCATGCCCGTCGAGTCAAATTGGGACATTAATAGGATAGAACCTGCAATTATTGGAGGGACATACTCAAGCGGTAGTTCACAGAACCAGTGCGATGTAAATAATCTCGCTGGACCTGATAACCTCGCCGTACTTGATGACGGACGAGTTCTCATTGGAGAAGATACAAATAAGCACCAAAATAACATGGTATGGTTGTGGAATCCGTCTGTAGAACCTGTTGATTGGGAGGATGCTGGTAGTTCTGAATGGAATGGCGAATATGATGTAAAATTCACAAGTATCATGCCCGGAGAAATCCCAGGGCGAGACAACGACTGGCTTGAGATTACCAACTTTGGAGATGAGGATGTTAATCTTACAGGTTGGACTATAGAACGTATTCGACCAACAACACCTTGGATTTCGACGTTTGGTCAATTCACGATAGCTGCAGGAGAATCAGCAGTCCTATCTGAAAATCCGACAAATCTACTAGCGGATGGAGGTATTATTGCATACGATGGAAACGCAATTCTGAACAATATGCCTTGGTTAGTTGACTCCGGGGCTGCTTTGCAACTAAAAGAACCAGAAGGAACTGTCGTTGATGCTCTCGTCTACAATGGAGGAGATGCAGAAATCGAGGGATGGAATGGAGGTGCTGTGTCCGTACCTGGCGATGGTTCACCGGGTCTTATTCTGATGAGAGGAGATGGTTGCACACCGGGAGGAGATTCTGATTCTGCTATAGAATGGGAGATTCGCTGGATTCGTATTGGGGCTTCGACTTTCTGTGATGGGGGTTTGATTGAAGCGCACTCTGGGATGAGTGCAACCGCTTCATTCAGTCCTGAAACCGGCCTTGAAGATCTACTAGGTTGGATTTCTGAGGCCGACACATCACTACATATTCATGTCTACGAATTTCTTCATCCCGATTTGACTCATGCTCTGATTGCTGCACTAAACAGAGATGTTAGTGTGACGTTATTGATTGAAGATGGTATTCTAGATAGTTCGAATACTATCAATGACCAACGAGGGCATGCGCAAGCTGTTAGTGATGCTGGAGGGACTGTGTTGTGGATGGTAGACCCTAGCGAGATTAGTTCACCTTACTCATTTATTCACAGTAAAGTAGCGGTTAAAGATTCAGAAAGTGTTTGGATTTCATCGGGAAATTGGAAGGAATCAAGCCTACCTACAGTGGATGAATCCGGGAACAGAGAATGGTCATTATTCCTAGATTCAAGTGAAGTTGCAACAAAGGTTCTCGAAAGGATGTCATTTGATGAGAATGTCAACCATCTGCACATAGATGCTCACTCAAGTTACTATGCACCCACTGGAGGATGGGAATTGCCAAATCCCTCTAGCACCTTACCTAATGATTCACCGAACCCTGACGCCACAACTCCATTCCGTACGAGATTACTGACCTGCCCTGATGACTGCGTAACAGGACTTGTCTCAGAAATTGATAATGCAGACTCCAGAATTCGTCTCTCAATTCAGTACCTTGACCTTGACTGGTATTGGGGTTTTGGTGCTGAAAACCCAATTCTTGCAGCGCTCCACTCCGCTGCGCAGAGGGGCGTTAAAATTGAGTTAATGCTGAATGCATTCTATGCTGATTATGATGATGATATTCGAGATACTGTAAATCTATTCAATACAGATTGGAATGGCACTCAAGGTCTTGATGTAAATGCAAGATTAATGGCTACTGCTCCAGATATTTGGAAACTGCATAACAAGGGTATGATTATCGATGATGATACCGTACTAGTTGGAAGTATGAACTGGGGTTCAAACTCCATGCTGCGCAACCGAGAAATGGGAATAATTAGTGAATCAACTGAACTTACTGCAGTTTATGCGGCTAAATTTGACTCCGATTGGAATCGGCTTGATGAAAACACCGACTCGGATGGAGATATGCTTCCTGATTCATGGGAAGTTCTCTATGGACTTGATAGGCATAGTGCTGCAGTACCTGGAACTGCATTATCTGAACAATCCTTAGATCCGGATGAGGATGGTCTTGACAATCTCAATGAGTACCTCCTCAATGGAGACCCTACTGATGAAGACACTGATGACGACTGTATTCTAGATGGCGAAGAACCTGGATTCGCACAATCTGTAATGCGTTCACCAGGAGTCTCAATGGTATCTGGTGATGTTGACGAAAATGGAATTCCTGATGGAGAACAATATGATTGTGAGGAAGAAGTCGTCATCACTGATCCGAATAATGGAAACAGTGGTGAAAATAACACTGGGGGGAATAATGAAGGCGGTGGAGGCATCACAATTATCAATGTCAGAGATGACCCCCTGTCCACTCCAGGCGCAAAGTTCCTGCTTGGTTTGACAGTCATTGCCGGCATCTCTGTAATTGGAGCAGGGTTGTCGATAATCAGTCGCCCGAAAACCAAGGCTGAAGAGAAATTAATCGATGATTCGGGGTATATTTTTGATGATGCAGATTTGCATAAAGCAATACTTTCCGGAACACGGTTTGACGAATCATCAGAGGACACAAGGCAGTGGACTGAGGGAAGAGACGATGGAAAACATGGTTCAATCGTTCTAGATGGATTTGGATTTGAAGAACTAAGTCGAGACGAAGTCCAGTGGAGATTAGATCAAGGAATTTCGATTGAAGAACTGCGTGATGAATTCGGTGAGGACGAAGCATGAGAAATTCCATGCAAGAAATTGTCGACGGGATAGTCACTGGTTCTTTGGATGACGCTGAAGTTCTAGAATGGTTAAGTTTTATTTTTGAGAACGGTTTGAATAACAATGAAACTATCGAATTAACAGAATCAATGAGAGATTCCGGAGATGTGTTTGAATGGCCCAATGAGTGGGCTCATCTTGTTGTTGACAAACATTCTACAGGTGGTGTTGGAGACAAAGTTTCGATTCCTCTGGCCCCTGCCTTAGCCGCTTGTGGGCTCAAGGTTCCGATGATTTCTGGACGAGGACTGGGCCATACGGGAGGCACTTTGGATAAACTAGAAAGTATTCCAGGATTCGATGTAGAACTCGACTCAAAACAAATCCAAGACCAAATAGGAAATATAGGAGTTGCAATGGTTGGTCAGAGTGAAAATCTAGTTCCAGCCGATCGCAGGATGTATGCTCTAAGAGACATCAGTGGCACCATTGCTTCGATTCCTCTAATTACTTCTTCAATTGTCTCAAAGAAAACTGCAGAAGGATTGTCTGCTCTAATTCTAGATGTCAAACATGGCCGAGCAGCCTTCATGCAAGAACGTGAGGACGCGGAGGCATTAGCACGCTCAATGGTTGATGCTGCAAATGGTATGGGCGTTAGCACCACTGCAGTTTTGACCACGATGGACCAACCTCTAGGCTGTGCTGTTGGAAATTCTTTGGAAATTGTAGAGAGTGTGGAGACTCTATGTGGCCGTGGCCCACATGATTTAGAAGAATTAATCTGTGTTCAAGGAGGGTTACTTTTGACCGCCACTGGGATTTCAGAAAATATGGAAGAAGGTGCCTTAATGATTCATGATTCACTCAATGATGGTTCTGCATTGAAGAAATTCATAGATATGGTTGAAGCACAAGGAGGAGACGGTGGTATTTTTGATTCGGACATGACCATGCTGAGAGGACTAAATCTTCTTGATTCGAAATTAAATTCCACAGAAATTTTTTCTGAAAAGAGTGGATATGTTTCAGACATAGATGCAATGGTCATTGCTCTATCATGTTGTGAATTGGGTTCTGGGCGAAAAAAACTTGGAGACTCAATAGACCATTCCGTAGGAGCAATTATCGAAGCACAGGTTGGAGATGAAGTGGAAGAAGGGGACTCCCTTGTTGTTGTATATCACAGAGATGAACTTCCCAATGGAATGTCTAAATCACTAGAATCAGCATTTACCATTACAGATGGGCCAATTGAACTTCATTCAAGGGTGAGTGAAATTATCAGGTGAGAATATGAGACTCAATCATATTGACCAGATGAAAGCCATTGCAGTCCTCTGTATGGTTGAAGTCCATACCGCTGCAATTATGCCTCCTGAAGGAATCTCAGTAGGACACCCAGCAGCCTTTGTCGCAGCAGCATTCGGAGGAATGGCTGCACCTTTATTCGTGACATTATCTGGTTGGGGCATCCATAGAGGGGCGCAGCGTAGATTTGCTGAGAATTTCAACAACAGTGCGTGGATTGACTGGGTGCTACCTCGTGTAGCTCTACTAACTGTGTGTCAATTCCTAGTTAATATTCTGTTGAATGTGGAAAGAGGGGGTAGATTTGAGTGGCAGACCCCTGGTGTTCTCACATTACTAGCAATAGCCGCACTATTGGCGCCATTACTTTCGAGATTAAGTACAGCAAATCGAGGGATGTTGATGGCATTATTGATGGTTACACCACTAACTCTTGGAGACCTCGCAGGACCTGAACTAGGTTGGTTTCAGAGAGTGGATTCAATTGGTCTTGTGGAATGGCTTGAGAGACTCATACTGAATGGAACTTATCCCGTCCTTCCGTGGCTTGCATTTGTTCTCCTAGGATCTCTAATTAGTGATTTAGAAAACACCCCTAAGCCACGCGATAGCATGATAGCTCTAGGGTTTGCAATTACTACTGGAACTATTGCTTATTCAGCCTACAATAATATGGATTGGGCACTAACTGAAGGAGATGCTGTGCTTACATTCTTCCCAGCAACTATGGCTTTCATTATCGTCGCATCAACATTTGTTCTATTAGCAGAGAAGTTGCTCTCAGCATATTCATCCACTGGAAGTAAGAAACTATCTTTCTTGGAGCCAGCAGGGAAATTGACTTTGACCATATACATCTCTCATTTCGCAGTTTTAGGCGTTGCAGCGATATACATGGAAGGCGAGCCCCGCTTAGAATTAATTCCAGCCTTCTTAGTCACAATCGGGCACACACTAATTTGGATACCTTTGGCAATAGCACACCAGAAATATATCCCTGAAATTTCCTTTGAAAGTTTACTGAGAAAAATCAGTCAGTCGTCAAGATAATCTGTGGTCCAAGAAATAGGCCCGAACCATACCGAACTCTCTTCGTTTGAGGCCTGTATTCGGCCGTAGTAAGTGGTTCCACAGCAAGTCAATCCAGTAACAGTCTGTGAGTGATTGCCGACTGTTGTACTCCCAAAGTTTGTGCTGTCACTCCACCCTGAAGTCTGGTTACCCATGTCAGTTGTACCGTAATAGAATGTCAGAGTTGTATTCGTTCCATTATCGTAAGTATCCCATGATATAGTAGTAGAAGTGGCATCCGAGGGGTCTGGTGAAGAAAGATTACGGAGAATGGCATCGTAAACGAAATATTCTCCTCGCAGTGGGTCCTCGACCCAAATTGGAAGATGGGAAAGAGAGTCAAAGGTGTCCTGAGTCAGTGGGAATCCCCAAGCAGTGTGATACGGAGCTAAGTTGTATCCAGTAGCGTTAGAGAGGTGCATTACCCAGGCATTGAACTCCTCCGTATCGCCCACAGGCACTTCGGCGGAGGGTAAAGTGTAGTAGACAGTGAGGGCCTCTGTAATCGGGTCCCAATCCCATTCTTCCTTGATGATCAGATATGTATCGAGGGCTATCCACACAGACCAGTTGGTGATGTTTGAGCCGTCGTCGAAGTAACTGCGCATACGCGAATCTCGCTGTACTGGGTCGACCGCCCCGTGACCCTCTACACCGACCAGTTCTTCCATCAAATAGACGCTAGCGAAGTTGCACCCTGTTTCAGTAGTTCCCGGAAGAGTAGAAGGCATCCACTGATGATTATGACCTAACTCATGGAACATCCCCCAGTCACCATTCTCGCTCATATAAGATAGATTGACCACGTCATCCACACTTAGGTCGTGTGCCATGAAGGGATATCCAGAGTGCATCCATCCTGCAGAAATCTGGACATCGAAAACAGCCCTCTCAACCCTTGGCCATGGCTCATACCCATACAACTCATGCTCCATATAGAGAGCTTCATCCCACCATTCCATAAGATCGGTGGGGTTATTCAAATCCCTTATCTCATAACTAGGAACTGACATGATAAAATTGTTTGAGATTAATTCGGTCCATGGTGCTGGATTATCTCTCTCAGAAGTGGTCCAAACAAAATCTGTAGTTTCACCCAGAACAAACATCGGAGCTCGCACGGCACCAGATATTGTCAGATCGATTTCACCAAACTCGGAACCTGCTGGAATGTAGGCATAAATCGTTCCACCAAAGGCGTTGCCAACCTCTGTAGTAGTATTGTCTATCCACCAAGTTCTGTATATTCTAGAGTGACGTTTGATGATGTCTTTGCCCCAAAGTCCGTCTGTGTGTGCTCCAATTAGAATCCAGAATCCCAATTCAGAGGTTTCCTCATCCACCGTTATCGTAACCACCTCACCCGGAGCAGCATAGAGCCCTGTTGACATCCGTATAGGACTTCTAGCGCCAGAGTAACCAAAATTACTAGGAAGGCCACTTTGTGTTCCATTTACGGTAATAGTTCTAGTTATTCTTGTTGCATTTGAAGGCACTTCACCCGGGAATTCTACATGACTAGGATGTACGGGCAACTCAGCGGCAGGGAGGTTCTGAGTTAGGGCTTCCTCCAGTCTCAGAATCACATCGGCCACTGGATCGGCACCTAGTTCATGACCAGTTGAACTCCACAAGGTGCTGTATGGAATTACCGTCCATCCTGTGGAGTTGACCAACTCCCTGAGAGGCGTCCAGAATTCCAAAAAGTCCAGAGGAACCATTACAGTGCAATCGGAAATTGAGGAGTAAGCAATTGCAGCTTCCTCTTCCGTCAACTCAATTCCGTCGACTCTGTCAGCAAAAATCCCCCTAATTGCATTATGCGGAGTATACATCAAGTGCGGAATTTCGAAGTCTATGTCGTTGTATCCCCAATCTGAAGAGACCATCAAACCGGTTGTCTGGGAAATCTTGTTTCCAGGGTAATTGTGTGGGACATCACTGTTTGAGTATGACCAGTACCATGCGTGGCCACCCATTATCACCCCTCCTCCGCCAAGTAGGAACTGCTCTATGGCCAAGTTGTCAGCGTCATCGTGTCCGTTCCAGAACTCATCCAGCAGGCAATCCACCTGAGAGAGGTCATCGGGAGTTACTGAAAGATGAACGGAATGTCCCTCAGCCCTGAGTTCGTCCTCCCAGTGATCAAATCCAGCGCCATAGGCCAGACCAACATTTGCCGCCTCTCCACAGACCCACTCTACTGCTCTGAAATTGAATTCGTGATTCTGTGCGACCCAGCTCTCGTGACCAAGGCCAATCATCTTGCCTCTGCCAACGTGGCTTGCAGCTACGACGGTAGAGTCTGTCGAGTCCCTACCTAGAGGAAACGACCATTTTCCTATGGGCAGTATTAGTGATGACCACCCCCCCCAATCGGCATCGTCCAATCCACTGAGCAACTCACTCTGGTCAGCACTCAAATCATGAACTGCAATCCACATTTTCAGTCCAACTGATCCTCCTGTATTGGTTGCAGTAATTGTATATTCAGTCCAATCTGTGCGATGTGTAGGGGTGCCTGATATGCTACCATTTTCCAACAACAGCATCCCCTGAGGGAGAGTTGGCTCGATTGACCATGAATCAATATCTGGACCATTATTTGTCACCTGAATGAATGCGGATTCATTCGAAGCAAAAGCGAATTCGTTTCCTTCCCAAGAGATTAGATCAGGTGGTGCGCTGGTAATCTTAATTCGAACTGAAGTGTAGGTTGAACCACCTGTGTTGTTAGCCCAAATGTAATGTGTTGACCAATCTTGAATTTCTTCGGCTGTTCCAAATATAGTTCCATTATAGACATCAAAACTGAACCCTGAAGGTAGTAAAGGTTCGATATACCAAGAATCAGGTGTGCCACCAGAATAGGTGGGTTCTATCCAACCAATACTTTGGTCAACCTCTAAGTCAAATTCGTATGGTGTGTATTGAATATTAGAAACAGCGATGTCTGAAACACTAATCAAAACTTCAACACTAACAGAACCACCAGTGTTTGTTGCTGTAATAAGATAAATTGACAGGGGTTGTACAATATTAGGTGAGCCTCGAATCGAACCATCTAACTGATGGAGAGTCAGACCGTCAGGCAACGGTGGTTCAACAAACCATGATTCAATGGAACCACCACTCGTGAAAGGTATCTGTTGGAAATTATCTCCAATTGTGAGTTGAAATCGGTTCCCACCATAACTCAACCCCATAGGAGGGTCATGCAATACAATAATTCGGATTACAGAGTTAGTCGAACCGCCTTGGTTAGTCGCGGTAATGGTGTGATTAGAATCGCCCAAATGAGAAGGAGAACCCTCGATTGAGCCATCTTGAAGAAGAATCATACCATGAGGAAGTGGCGGTTCAACACTCCAGCTTTCAACTACCCCTCCATCTATAGAAGGAGGAGGGAGAGAGCAGAATTTGTCTATCACACAATCAATAGTAGAGGATGAATATCCGATATTGGAAGGGGGGTTTGAAATAATCTCGATATCTATTGAGGCACTAATTGAACCCATGATATTAGAGGCAACAATAGTGTATCTGATATTCTGAGATGGTTCAATTGGAATTCCAGAAATGACACCAGTGTCTCTATCAAATTCAAGACCATCGGGCAAATAAGGATTGATGAGCCAAGTGTCTGGGCCATCACCAAGGAATGATGGAGTCAAAGCCTGCATCTCATTTGCAACTTGTAGAGTGATAGATTCTTCCCCATAAGTCAGTTCGCTGGGTTTCACCATTTGCCTGCAAGAATCACCAGTGAATACCTGATCGATGCGGCAATCATCTGCAGTAATCGTGTCATCTACACAATCGGGATGGTTAGGTTGCTCGATACAATCAACAGTATCTGGGAGTTCTTCCTGTTGCTGAAAAATGCCCATGCAACCTGAAGTGAGCATCAGAATTGTAAGCAGAATTGCACCATGGGCCTTAGTGCGCATAGTCCCGACCACCTATGGTGGTCGAATTAACTCTATTCCGGAACTGTCCGAATTATAACCCAGGATATGCAGGGCCCTCTTCTAGGCAATAATGCACAGTTTGGAATCTTGACTTGAACTCTTTAACATCAGCACATACGCTTGCAGCCGCCTCTTTGGAAATCAATGAACGGGCAAAGAAACGGGCAACATCTTGCATTTCATCTACACCCAAACCAACTCTAGTCAACTCGGGCACACCAAGTCTCAATCCACTAGGTCCCGACATAGCCTTGGTATCTCCTGGAAGCATATTCATGTTGGTTATGATGCCACAATCCTCGAGGCGTTGTGCTGCTCGCATTCCTGCACCAGAATCAGGTCCTCCATGACGAGTTAGTACCTGATGACTTTCTGTGAAGCCGCGTTCTTCGGCTAGTACATCAAATCCTTCGGCAGCTAACCCTGCACCCAATGCCTTCGCGTTCTCCACAATGTCACGAGCATAATCAACACCGTAGGCTTCGAACTCAGCTAGGGCAACAACCTTACCTGCCACATGATGAAGATGGTATGAGGAACAAGTGCCTGGAAATATCGAATTGTTTAGTTTCTTGTGAAGAACCTCGTCTTCCGAATCAGAAAGAACGAATCCACCTTGAGGGCCAGGGAAGGTTTTGTGACTTGAACCAGTCATTACATCCGCACCCTCATGAAGGGGGTCTTGGAATTGACCACCGGCAATTAGACCTAGAACATGTGCCCCGTCATACATTACTTTGGCACCAACTTCGTGTGCCGCATCAGATAGTTCCTGCAAGGGTGTAGGGAATAGGAAGACAGATTGACCAAAAAGAGCCAATTGAGGCTTGGTTTCACGTATTAATTTACATGATGCATCAACATCAGGTTCCATGCGATCTTCATCCCAAGGATAGGTTACAAGATCAAGCCCTCGTAATCCGACAGCACCCATTCGCGCGTGGGAAATGTGCCCCCCATCGGCGGTTGAAACTGCTGTGATTGTATCACCTGGCTTGACTAGTGCCTTCAGAGCGGCAATATTTGACACAGTGCCCGATGTAGATTGTATGTTAGCGAATCGGCAATTGAATACACGCTTGGCGGATTCAATGCCGATGCTTTCAATGGTATCAAAATCATCACAACCTTGGTAGTAGCGTTTCCCTGGTAAGCCTTCTGCATATCTTCCATGAAGGTCTGAATTGACTGCTTTAGCAACTAAAGGTGAAAGTATGTTTTCACTGGCTATCATTGGTAAAGAATCTCGATAGTGACGGCCAGAAGCCTCGACTGCATTTTGAACTGTATTTGCCTGTTCGTGAGGATTCATGACAATGGCTCAGGCATTAGGTCAAAGAGGATGTTGGTTGCCCCGCTTCATAAAAAATCAAGAAATTGTTGGGGTGAGTTATTTCAATCGCCTCGACCTTGGCGGGCCATGACCCGTACTGCGAAGCCTCTGACTCTCCTCCTTGCCCTTCTCCTTGTAGCTGTTCCTTACGCTACCATAGCCGATGATTCAGACGGTGATGGGGTGGATGATGCATTGGATGATTTCCCCAACAATCCATGCGCTGACACAGATACAGATGGGGATGGATTACCAGACTCGGTTGTAGCTGGGTGCACATATTCCTCAACCGTTGCATATACCTCCTTTGAAGACCCATTTACCATCGCGAGTGTGAAGTACACCGATACTGGAAACGAGTCGGTCAGCAGGTACCTTTGGAACAACGCCAACGAACCGCATATCGCCCACAACCAGACTAATGGTTCTGAAATGGGTTTCACCCTCTACTACACCTCAACTGGCGGCAGCGGACTGACTGACGGTGACTACTTTGGCACAATCAACTACACCGGGACTGTCGGCAACTTCTCCGACGGGAACAACGGTTACCAGATGTCAGACGTCGATGGAATCGCCACTCTGGCTCTCGATGACATAACAGCAGATGAAATGAGTTTCGACTTCTTCCTACAGGACACCGGATACGAGACCTCAAACCCCGTGGACTACTTAGTCATCAGATTCATTGGCGCGAACAACGATATCGAGATTATTAACACCACGGGCTACGATATCGACACCGACAACTCGTCATGGCTCGGTACCTGGACGACGATGACGGTGATGGTAGGAGCGGCCGGGCACGGTCATCTCGAAGTCGAATTCTCCTCGAACTCTGCTATGGAGGCCCTCTATCTAGACAACATAGTATTCACTCAGGACGTCACTATGACTGAAGATTTGGATGACGACAATGATGGTTGGTCGGATTTAGATGAGGTCGATTGTGGAACTGATAGTACAGATTCTAACGATGTACCTGCCGATGCCGACAATAATGGAATTTGTGATGCATTAGAAGGAGATGACTATGATGGCGACGGAATACCTAACGATAGTGACCCTGATGATGACAATGACGGAGTCGATGACACCGAGGACGACTTCCCACTGAATTCAAATGAATGGGAAGATACAGATGGCGATGGCCTAGGAAATAATGCTGATGATGATGATGATGATGATGGATACACAGATGTTAACGAAGCAGACTGTGGAAGTGACTCATTGGATGATACATCAATCCCTACTGATACTGATGGCGATGGAGTATGCAACGCATTAGATGCAGATGATGACAATGATGGAGTATTGGATGACGACGACCCATATCCTGAAGATTCTAATGAATGGGAAGATACAGATGGTGACGGGATTGGTGACAATGCAGATACTGATGATGATAATGACGGATGGTCAGATTCTGTAGAGGACGATTGTCTATCTGACTCTGTAGATGCTAATTCGCTACCCACTGATACAGATGGAGATGGAACCTGCGACCCTCTAGATCATGATGACGATGGGGATGGACATCTTGACGACGTTGAAATTGACTGTGGTTCAGATGCCACAGATTCAGGAAGTGTCCCGGATGATTTTGATTCAGATGGAGTATGTGATACACGCGACGAAGATGACGATGATGACGGATACGAGGATGCTGTGGAGCAGGCATGTAACTCCGATTCAATGGACAGTAACTCTGTTCCAATCGACAGTGATGGAGATGGAACATGTGATTCTCAAGATAACGACTTAGATAATGATGGAGTTGATGATGTTGATGATGCCTTCCCTAATGACCCAAATGAATCATCTGACAATGATGGAGATGGAACTGGAGATAATGCTGACACTGATGATGATGATGACTCAGTAACAGATTCGATGGAGGATGATTGTGGTTCAGATCCTCTAGATAGTAACTCATTACCAGTCGATACTGATTCGGATGGAGATTGTGATTCTATCGATGTGGATGACGATGGAGATGGAGTTGAAGATTCTCAGGACGATTTCCCAACCGATTCCAACGAGTGGACAGATGATGATGGAGATGGAACTGGCGACAATGCAGACACTGATGATGACAATGATGGATGGCCGGATTCTGTAGAGGAAGAATGTGGTTCCAATACAAAAGATAGTGATTCAGAACCTGCTGATTTAGACGAAGATGGAATGTGCGATTTGCAAGACCCGGATGATGACGGAGATGGATTCGCAGATGATGGAGATGCATTCCCTGCCGATTCATCTGAATGGAGTGATTTTGACTCTGATGGCACAGGAGATAATTCAGACTCTGATGATGATGGTGATGGATTTACTGATGACGATGAGAAGAATTGTAATTCAGACTCTATGGACTCTAATTCTGTACCGGAAGACATTGATGGGGACGGTGTCTGTGATGAAATGGATTCAGATAACACAGATGGACCAAACTATGTTGAAGCAGATGAGACACCTGGATTTGGAGTTATTCTAGGTACACTAGCAATCCTATGCGCAGCGATGTTTGTTGGACGCAGACAATAGTGAAGCACAAAAGGCGATTGAGTCGCCCAAGGGTTATGTCTAACACCCGAAAGGTCTCAATTCTCCTTGTTCTTCTCTTAATTTTGGCCGTCCCACAAGATGTATTTGGAAATGCTTCGGGAAAAACCGGACAATCAAGTTCAGGGTGTAGTTGCCATGGTGGTGGGGCCAATCAAGTCACTCCCAGCCTTAGTGGACTTCCGAGTGGAGGTTACGAACCAACCACCGATTATGTACTAACAATCGGTGGTTCTGGTACTCCTTCAGGAAGTAAAGGTGGGTTCAATCTTGATGCAAATCTTGGTAGCTTCTCAAATCCGGGAACAAATGCAAAATTAATGAATGGTGAAGTAACTCATTCTAACTATAATTCAAGAACATGGACTGTAAACTGGACTGCCCCATCTAACGGTTCGGGGAATACAACATTTAGCCTCGCTGTGAATTTCGTAAATGGGAATGGGAATACAGGAGGAGATGGATGGGGCACTAACTCGTGGACTCTATCACAAGCGGAGCCTGATACTGATGGAGATGGTTGGAGTGATTCAGATGAGAGTGCTTGTGGAACCAATTCAAATGATAATTCTAGCATTCCGAGTGATGTAGACTCAGATGGAATCTGCGACCCAATAGATACTGATGATGATGGAGACGGATGGTCAGACAGCGACGAACAATCTTGTGGAACTAACTCTACCGATGCAGACTCTGTTCCTAGTGATACTGATTCAGATGGAATCTGTAACTCTAATGACTCCGATGATGACGGGGACGGTTGGAGCGATACCGATGAAATAAATTGTGGTACTAATTCTACAAATGATCAATCTACACCTCTAGATACAGATGGCGATGGGATTTGTAATGTCTTAGATTCTGATGATGATGGAGACTCATGGTCGGATGTTGACGAGTCAGCCTGCAATACCAATTCATTGGACTCGAATTCAACTCCAACCGATACCGATGGAGATGGTATGTGCAACTACCTAGACGAAGATGATGATGATGACGGTTGGAGCGATGTTGATGAGGTGGCCTGTGGAACCAACTCGACTGATCGCTATTCATCCCCAGTTGACACGGATTCAGACGGAACCTGTGATGCAGTAGATACCGATGACGATGGAGATGGATGGTCTGATGATGTTGAGGCCACCTGTGGGTCAAATTCAACCGATTCAAACAGCATTCCCTCAGATTTTGACTCTGACGGAATTTGTGATGTCAGTGATGAAGATGATGATGGAGATGGATACAACGACTCTGAAGATGATTTCCCATACGATTCGAGTGAATGGAACGACAATGATGGTGATGGAAGAGGTGACAATGCAGACTCTGATGATGATGATGACTCTTGGACTGATTCGGAAGAATCAGATTGTGGAACGGACTCAATGAACTCTTCAGATATCCCAAATGACACTGATGCAGACCATATCTGTAATCTCTTGGATGATGATGATGACAATGACGGAGTACTAGATGTAGATGACCAATTTCCTGAAGACGTTAACGAACAATACGACTTCGACTTGGATGGAATTGGCGACAATGCAGACCTAGATGATGATGGAGACTCATGGACGGATGTTGAGGAATCAAATTGTGGAACTAATTCAAAAGATGCATCGGATGTTCCTGATGACTTAGATGGTGATCATGAATGCGACATAGTCGACTCTGACGATGATGAGGATGGTGTTCCTGACTCATTAGATTCATTCCCAAGAGATTCATCTGAATGGGAAGATACAGACTTAGATGGAGTTGGTAACAATGCAGATACTGATGATGATGATGACGGTTGGAGTGACAATACTGAACTCAATTGTTCGACTGACTCGCTCGACTCAACATCGGTACCTGAAGATCTTGACATGGATTTGATTTGTGACATTGAAGATGACGATGATGATGGAGACAATGTTTTGGACTCGGCCGATATGTTCCCTCGTGATGTAAATGAATGGTCTGATCTAGATTCAGATGGAGTCGGAGACAATAGTGACTCGGATCTTGACGGGGATGGAATAGACAATGATGATGACACATTCCCGATGGATTCTTCTGAATGGAAAGATTCTGACTTAGATGGAGTAGGTGACAATGCAGATACTGATGACGATGGTGACGGATGGTCAGACGAAGATGAAACTACGAATGGTTACGACCCACTCGATTCTGATTCATATCCAGTAGATACTGATGGGGATGGAGAAACTGACAATACCGACAAAGATGATGATGGAGATGGATTCAATGATCGTGAAGAAAATGATTGTCTTTCTGACCCGTTAGATTCGGACTCTATCCCAACTGATTCGGATGAGGACTTGGTCTGTGATGAAGAAGATGCGGATGATGATAATGATGGAGTTCCAGACCTATTCGATGACTTTCCCACAGATCCTCTTGAGCGCAAGGATACCGATGGGGATGGAATGGGCGATAATTCTGATTTTGATGATGACAATGATGGATGGACTGATTTCGCTGAACAGCAATGTCTGACTAACTCACAAGATGCAAGCAGTGTCCCTGTAGATTCCGATGAAGATGGAACGTGTGATTTGAATGAAAAATCAGATGATGGTGGGATATTGCCTGGATTCAGTGCTCTACTTGCATTGACTATGCTATCGGCCGCAGCACTGCTGCGAAGAGAAAAATGATGGCGCCGACAGCAGGACTCGAACCTGCGACCTGCGGATTAACAGTCCGCCGCTCCACCAACTAAGCTATGTCGGCCTAAGCCGCCCGCCGTCTCTCCTATTCATCAATGAATCGGATGTAATGTCAAGACTCAGAATCGAGTAATCGCTGTTTGGCAGCAATTCCACCCTCTGCACTGTAACCACCCAATGAGCCATCACTACGAATTACTCTATGACAAGGTACACCCGGAGCATAGGGGTTTGCAGCACATGCATTTGCTACAGCTCTAGCTGAATTTGGATGACCGATTTGTTCGGCAATTTGTTTGTAGGTACGAGTCTCTCCACGTGGAATAAGAGTGAGTTGTTTCCAAACCTTTAGTTGAAAAGTTGTGCCTTCCATTTTTATGGAATCACTCCCACTCAATTGTACCAGGTGGTTTGTGAGTGATATCATATACAACTCTGTTGACCTGCCCCTTCAAGGTATTGGAAATCTCAGTACTAATATTCGCTAGAACATCATGAGGAATTGGTGAATATCGGGCACTCATGCCATCTAAACTGGCGACTGCTCGTACAACAATAGTCTCACCGTGCACACGGGCATCCCCATGAACCCCAACTGATCTGACTGGCAATAAGGCAGCAAAATATTGCCAAGGAAGGTCACATTTGCCCTCTGCTGCCGCCTCTTGAAGATGAGTTTCAACAATATGGCAGGCTTCACGGCAGGCTTCCACCCGTGGACGAGTTAAGTCGCCCAAAACACGTACGGCAAGACCAGGGCCGGGAAATGGCTGGCGCTCACTAGATTTGATTTTCAACTCACGTGCGATTTCTCTGACTTCATCCTTGTAGAACTCATGAAGTGGTTCCACAATAGTCAAGTCTACATCTTCTGGAAGGCCACCAACATTGTGATGACTCTTGATAACATCTCTTTCGCCACCACCAGATTCGATCCAATCTGGTGCGATGGTTCCCTGAACTAGGAATTTTGCCCCGCAAAAAGACTGCTCTTCTTCGAAAACCCTAATGAATTGTTCACCGATTACCATGCGCTTGGCCTCAGGCTCAGTTACGCCCTCTAAATGAGTGAAGAAACGTTCTGAGGCATCAACTACTTTGAGTTCTATGCCCATTTCGGCGAACATTTCTCTTACTTCTTCTGTTTCACCCTTCCGCATGAATCCAGTATCAACATAGACGCAGTGTAGCAGACTGCCGACAGCACGGTGAGCCAAAACTGCAGCAACTGTGCTGTCTATTCCTCCTGAACAAGCAATGATTGCAGTATCATCTATCTGAGACTGTAAAGTCTCTATAGCCTCATCAATGAGCATCTGGGTTTGCATTTCGGCTTCATCCCTGTATTGATTCATCATCAGCGATAACTTTCGCAGTCATTTTGGCTCTGTATTCTGAATAAGCTGAAGCAAGACTTTCATCATATATTGAAAGAATTTGGACTGCTAATGCACCTGCATTGTCACCACGATCTACCCCCACAGTAGCAACGGGCATCCCTGGTGGCATCTGAACTATAGAAAGCAGTGAATCTAGAGGAACCTTGCCACCAACTGGAACTCCGATTACTGGTAGATTAGTCATTGAAGCAATTACTCCAGGAAGTGCTGCTGCAACACCTGCCATGCCAATGAAAACTTTGCAGCCAGAAGATTCTGCCGACTCAATTATTCCTTCGAGATATTTCGGTGCTCGGTGAGCGGAAGCAACTCTAATTTCATAATCTACATTGAATTGATCTAGCACAGAACGGCACTTCTCAGCAATGGGTAGGTCGGACTTCGAACCTAGAACAACACAGATGTCCATGCTTCGGCGGATTGCGGCCGGTACAAATGCCTGCCGTAGGCAGGAACTCAAATCAAAGAAGAAAAATTACATCAATAATCGAGGTTTACTCTTCCTCATCCATATTTAGAAAACGTGTTGGCCACATTTCTCCTGAGATATTAACAGGTGGTTTTTCAATAATAGACGCGAACCTCTCGTCGGATGCAATTTCTTCAGAGAAAGGGTCGTGAAGAGTACCACCCCTGTGCTTCAAAGTGAAGGCGATGAATGAGTCCTTTCCTCTTGTAACTCCAACTAAGGTAGCGGCGTATCCAGGAAGGGGAAATCCCCAATGTGCAATTGGTCCGTTTCGAAAAGTCTTAGAATCCCTTTCCCAACCATCACCAAGGATATCTTCTGCAATGTCTTTACGATTAATTGGAAGCAACCAGCGAGCGGAATTGTGACCCACACATTCTGTGATATTGGAAATTGTTCTATACTGAGCAAATCCAAAAATAAGGTAGGCTAACCAACCAACAAGAGGGGAAATTAAGACATGAAGGAAGAACACTACAGTACCCAATAGAATCAGAGAGGTTTCAAATGGATACATGTCAAAGAATCCAGAACGTGCACGATTAACTAAGCCGTCTCTAAGACGGGAAAATGGTACAATAAGTAACAACCAACTAATGAGAAATAGCACCAAGGCCACATTCTGGTCATCAGGAGTTCGTCCGGGGAATGCAAGTGGGAATGAAGAAGCGATAAGGAAAAATGGTGCCCAAGCAGTAGTGTAGAGAATCATTGGCCCTAGAGGGGAAAGACGTTGACGAATCCAACCACGACCACCTTCTCGAGCAGTGGTTGGACTCCAGGAAGAAGGTGGTTCTACCTCTCCTTTGATGTGTTTTGGAGCAGAATCGTGGTTAGGAAACCAGTGGGATTCACCACACAACCATTCTGAATCGCGAGCCGCTTCCACATATTGTCGGTAAACCTGCTCATATTTGGTTAGAAGCACTCATCAGTCAGAAAGTGGATGACGAAGCACTAGGCTTCTAGCTGCTAGAACTTCATCAACTCTACGAACCTTAGTGTCGTGTGGTGCTGTTGTAACAATTTCTGGATCTTCGGCTAGAATTGCGAGGAAATCATCCGCGAATTTGTCTAGTACTTCTTTTGATTCCGTCTCAGTCGGTTCAATCATTAGGCATTCAGGAACTATCATTGGGAAATACAGAGTTGGAGACATGTAACCATAATCAAGCAATCTCTTTGCTACATCTTTACCTGAAACACCTACAGCATCCTTCAGAGGAGTCATGGATAACGTGAATTCATGCTTCACTACATCTGCTGGCGCTCCATCTAGTGGCATTGCATGAACGCCTTCAGCGCCCTGCATAATCCGATGACGGAGGTAATTTGCATTTAGGACGGCATGTTCACTCATCTTCTCTAGTTCACGCCCATACCTACGATAGAAGGCCCAAGAACGGATTACCGCACCTGCATTTCCATGCCATTGTTGAACCTTGCCGATGCTTTTTTCCGGAGTTCTCCAGAAATAACGGAATCCGTCACCAACAATACCCTCGCTCTCAATTTTCTCTCTGTCAGCCACAGGTGCAGGAAGATATGGAGCGAGATGTGATTTGACACCTATAGGTCCACTACCGGGGCCACCACCACCATGGGGCTGACTGAAGGTCTTGTGTAGATTGTAATGTACTGCATCGAATCCCATGCGTCCGGGGTCTGTTTTACCAAGTATCGCATTGAAGTTGGCTCCATCGTAGTACATTTGGCCACCAGCAGCATGAACTATCTCGGCGGCTTGTGCAATCTCCGGCTCAAAGATTCCTAATGTGTTAGGATTAGTAACCATCATCGCCGCCGTGTCATCTCCAACTGCAGCTCTCAAAGCATCCAAGTCTAGCCGACCATCAGAGCCACTAGGAATCTCAATTATCTCATATCCACACATTGCCGCAGATGCTGGATTAGTCCCGTGAGCAGAATCTGGAACGATGACTTTGTCTCTATGACTCTGCCCAATGTCACGATGGTACTCTTGTATACATCTAATTGCAGCAAATTCACCTTGAGCGCCAGCAACTGGTTGTAACGTAACTTGATTCATTCCAGCACATATCTCAAGCATCTCTTGCATCTCAAAGAAGATAGCGAGCAAACCTTGGATCTGATGCTCCGGTTGTAGTGGGTGAATCCTATCAATTCCTGCAAGGTTGACAATTCTCTCGTTAACTCTAGGGTTGTGTTTCATTGTGCACGAACCTAATGGATAGAATCCTGTATCTATTCCGAAATTTCTCTGTGAAAGCCATGTATAATGCCTGACAAGTTCTGGTTCACTAGCCCTTGGCCATTCAGGAAGCTTGGATCTGCGTAGAGCAATTGGGATTGTTTCTTCCGCTCCTTCAAACATAGGAGGTGGCTGAGACCAACCACTTCCCGCCGCTCCATTGAATTCGTATATGTCACTCAAGAGCACACCACCTCAATCCAAGAACTAAGTGCTTCAACTAAGGCATCAATATCTGACTGACTAGTTCTATCATCACAACCAATCAGAAGGCATGAAGAATTAGATTCCCACCATTCTCCAAGATCGAATCCACCGAGAACTCCTTTCTCATCCATGAATAATAGAGCATCGCTTGCGGGTCCGGGTAATTTGACTGCAAATTCTCTGAAATTAGGCATACTGGAGGATACGAGTTCGACATTTTCTATTGAACAAATTGCTTTCTTTGTAGCCTCTGTGGCTGCTGCAACACGTAATGCTAGACGCTCTAGGCCTTCGGGACCTAAGAGAGCCATGTGCATAGCACCCATCAAAGCGATTAGTGTTTCATTAGAACAAATGTTAGAAGTTGCACGATGACGACGAATATGTTGTTCACGAGTTGAAAGAGTCAATGTGAAAGCATCACGGCCATCTTCATCCAGAGTTTTTCCAACAATACGGCCAGGCATCTGGCGTAAGTACTCCATTTTACAGGCGAATAATCCGTACAATGGCCCACCAGCGGTTGGACCGATTCCGAAAGGCTGCCCCTCTCCAACAACGATATCCGCCCCATAATTCCCGGGCGCCTCAACAATACCGAGTGATACCGCATCAACACCAACGATTAACGCGGTATGTTCTCCAATAATTTCCTTCAAACGTGTAATACCCTCATCTAACTGGCCAAAGGCATTGGGCTGTTCAACATATACGGCACAAGCACCAGCTGCTACATGCGCAGCCTCAAGATCAATTTGTCCGTTTTCACCATGCTGAAGAATACGCAATTCAATCCCACCACCCTGTGTATAATTCTCAATCACTGAAAGACGGTGGGGGGGAACAAATTGTGAAACATAGACTACTCCTTTTTGCTCGGCCTTACGACCCTTGACTCTGACCGCGCAGGTGATTGCTTCTGCGGCTGATGTGCTGGCATCATACATCGAGACATTTGATACAGGAAGAGCAACTAATTCTGAAATCATTGTTTGGAACTCCCACATAGCCTGTAGCATTCCTTGAGATACTTCTGGTTGGTAAGGAGTGTAAGCCGTAAGGAACTCTCCTCTAGTGGCTAACATACCAACCATAGTCGGAACAAAATTACGAGCCAATCCTGTTGATAGAAATGAAGGGCGTGAATCTAAGTTGATGTTTGTCCCCAACAAACGTTGCGCGTCAGCTAGAATTTCCTCCTCAGACTGAGGCTCAGGTAATGGAAGAACTTCGGTTCGGCGAACCGATTCAGGTATGTCAGAAAATAAGTCATCAATTGATGAAAGACCCATCTCTTTCAGCATCTCATGCTCGCGACCTAGATTCGGAAGTTGGTCCATGAGAGAGCACCTGAGCGCCTTAGGCGAGCCCTCTGTGGTATAGCGAGTGCTTCAATAGTTCTACGAGCAAATCAACACCTCCAACCGACACACTCTTAGGTCTGAAGAAGGAGAGAGTATTGGTGATGGAATGAAGGTAGCCGTCAGCGCCCCCGACCACTTTGTTGCTCCATACATCATAGAGATGCTTGGAGATTCAGTAGTTCCCATCACAAAGGAAGCAATTGAGAACACCCTTGTTCTAGATGCATTACTCACATCTTGTAATGCTATCATACACATTAATTCAAAACCCGCTGATGGCGCACTTGGCAGAGATGACCGAGAAATTCTTCTAAAAATGAGAGAACAATCTCGCCCTATCCTTGAAGCAGTTGATCGGCATGGAGGGTTGCACCTAATCATTGTAGGTACTCTCAGAGTCCACCCACAATGGGAACCTGGAGAACCATACTACGGTTACGACTCTACTCTTGCTCCAAGAGATGTTGCTGCTGAAGGACAATTATGGATGGAAGAAATGGCTCTTGAGAGGGCTCAGGCAGAAAGACCCGTCAGCATAGTTCGTGCCTCAAATGTACAAGGTGTGTTGTTAGATGGTTCAGAGGCTAACGGTCTTCTGCACAAATGGGCTCAAGAATCAATGATTGGGTGGGTTAATGTTCCAGGTGATGGAAACGGAATCAAAGATTTTGTGCATGTCCAAGATTTAGTTGCAATCATTGGTGCTATCTTAGAAAATCCACCACCAACAAGAGAGAGCATCTCTGTTGGTTCTGGTAAAGGAATCTCTATGCTAGACTTGGCAGCAATTTACAATCAAAAAACCGGTTGTGAAACCGAATTAGCGCAGGATGAGTCTCAAGAGGTCTTCGGAGTTGTTGATGCGCGAGATTTAGAAATGAGATTGGGATTCTCACCCCAGATTAGTCTCGATGAAATGATCGGAGAAGCATTTGAATTCGCAGGTCACTGAGCGTTAAGCTCGAGTCTCTTTCGAATCCCATTCCATTTGTGAACACTTACAACTATTGCAAGGTCACTATGTGAGCGAATTTCACTGGTGTCATAATCCGGTTTCAAGTGAATCTCAACTTCACCCACACCATCTACCACTCCAATAACAGTTTGACCGCCTCGATATGCGTCGTCAAGACCAATGGAAAAGGTTCTCTCAATTTTGTCAACTTGTAAGATTACAGAAATTGTCTTGCCTTCTGTTTCAGCAATAATTGCCTGTTGGTCATTCAAGAATCTAGCTTCAGTGAGGCTAGTAGAAACTTGTGAAAGATCCAATGCCGAGGCCTCGGGCTCCACAGATGTAGAGGTCTCGGGTATTTCAGAAACAACAGAACTTGATGCAGAAGAACTCGTGACTTCTTGTCTCGAATCGGTTCGGGAATAAACCTCGGGAGTATCCGGAACTGAAACGCGACTAGGGACTTCAACACTATCTGGAGTTTCTACATGATGTCTTTCATGCCACTGAGAAGATGATTCCTGGCTTGGGGCTTCTACCTTATGAGAATCATGCCATTCCTGAGATGATTGATATCTAGACTCGACGTTTTCTCTGATTTCTCCAACTGCTGTCTCGACTGTTCGATCAGCGACATCTCTAATCACTGCTTCAACTGCTGCTTCCTGAGGGGTTTGAATGTCTAAGTTTGTCGAATTCGCTACAATCGCTGCGGTTGTCCCTCCAACTAGACCTGCTACTGCGGCCCCCTTAGCCAAATCTGCCGCTTCGGGGATATGAGAGCGCGTGGCCAGTACCATTTCTTCTGCCTTTTCAGACCAAATATTCCGTGCTGATGCTTGCATAAAGAAGGGGAGTTTTTGGATTCTCTCTTCAACCTCTGCATCAGCAACTTGCCTTGCCTCTTGTATGGTCAATTCAGGATTATTAGCTACTGCCTCCACTCTTAACGCGATGTCACTAACAAAATTCTCTTCGGAAAAATTCTCATTCAATGATTCAACGGGAGCAAGAAGAGGCCCCACGTTGAATTCTACATATGCCAACTCTCGCCCACCCTCGTCCTTATCATGGAGTCTAATAGTCCAATCACCTAGCCCAGGATTGGGGAATGAAAATTCTCCAATTGTTGCGCCTTGAAGGTACTTGTAACTAACATCATGCTCGTCATTCACAGCCTCATCACCATGTGGGATTTCAGCAGGAACGATTCCCATCCAAGCATCGTGAGACAATTCAGGAACCGTGAAATCGATAACAATTTCTTCATTGGAGAAATATCTTGATTTAGCGATTTCAAGACGAATCGAAGATGTACTTTCATCACTAACCTCAGATGGGCTGATGGATGGTTCATCTCCGGTCATACTAATTGTCAATTGACCAATTCCGACCCATCTTCTAGTTCCAATTGGGATGTCACCACCCGATGCTCTAGTCCATCCACCACGATACCAGTCATTTTGACCATCTTGTTCACGGTCATCAAGATTCCAAGAACTAGCTGAAGTATTAGCATTTGTAAAATACATTCGACAACCATTTGATTTCTTGAACCATGGCATACCATTTATCAAAACTGATTGTCGTGAATAAGCGCCATTGTAGGCCGAATTAGAATGGCCGGAGATTTGTATGCCGCCGACTTCCCCTTCAGCCACAGGAGAATTTCCGCGATCGACTAATGCGTACAATTCTGGCAATTCTAGAGAACCGTTATCATCCTCATCTAGAACACCAAATACGGCACGGATTATTGGTTCAGGAGCGCTCTGACCTGTAATCGCAGATAATGCGGTTCGGAATTCTTGAATATCCAAAGAGCCATTTCCATCAATATCATACTTTTCAAACAACATCTCAGCAGTATATCCCTTCTCTGCTAGTATTTCCTGAAGTTTTTTGATAGCAACCGCGTGAAAATTTCGACTAGCCATGACTACTCCTCAGATGTTCTGTCTACCCTTTCACCCAATAGCATTACGCCGGCACCATTGTAAAAATTATTACTCAAACAAAAGGAGTTTGGACGACCTCGGCCCTAACTCTACGGCGAGAACTGGCCTGAATCCAAACTTCATCTCCTACTTGCACATCATCAAGATATGCCATAGCAATCCCAGTCCTAGACAAAGACGGAGAAGGTCCCCCGCTTGTCACATATCCTACTATTGAAGCGTCTTCAGAATCAGACTTCAATACGCAATGACCTAGACGTGGAGAGGGACCTCTCTCAAGGCATTTCAGACCACGCCAACGTGAGCCAGATTCAAGAGATTCTACAACGCGTTGGCGGCCTACAAAATCGTGCTCCATATCCAAACCAAATGGGACAGCAGTCTCGGCTGTGTCGCGAGATAGAAAATCATTGGGCAGAGATTCATCCTCCCCAATTCCTAAACCAGGCCAAAGAAAATCTTGCCCCGATAGTAAATATCCCTTTTCTAACCGAAGAGTATCTCTTGCTCCAAGTCCAACAGGAACAAGCCCATGTGGCTTTCCACCCTCGATTAATGCACTCCAGAGTTTAGGGGCCTGTTTGTTCGGAACAAAAATCTCAACACCCCTCTCACCAGTATATCCAGTACCTTGAATCCAGCCAGTAATGCCCAAGTCATTGGCCATAATCTCGTGACACTTGAATCGACTAATCATATTGCCTTGACCAAGAACGTCACCAATTATAGCAGGTGCTGTAGGGCCTTGGACAGCGATGATACTGGTTTGATCTGACAAGTCAACAATCTCAACAGAGCCATCCTTTGGTAGTAATTTTTGAAACCAATCCCACATAGTAGATATCATCGAGGCATTTGGAACCCCAAGTATTTCTGAATCCGATTTCACAGCGAATATCATATCGTCAATTATTTTACCATCATGATCGAGGAAATGTGTATAGCCACAACGAGAAGGAGTGAAGGAAGATATTCTCTGAGTTGAAATACCCTCAAGCCATTCAGAGACATTGGAGCCTTTGAATGCGAAGAAACCCATATGCGATACATCAAACATTCCTGCTGCAGAACGGCAAGAGAGATGTTCTTCCTGTATTGAGCTATACCAAATTGGCAGTTCAAAACCATGGAAATCTACGAGCTTCGCACCCGCTTCTACATGGCAATCAAACAATGCTGTGCGCACCGGGTTACCGCTCGTCACGAACTAAACCAACCACAACAGGTGCAAGAATGGTTCGGGAAGACAACTTCGGTTCAGCATCATTATTTTGAAGACAAGAGGAATAAACATGAAAGAGAAAGTATTAAATAATAGAAGCCCTACTATACAACTGCGAGTTGATAAGATGGAAAGACGTACTAAGAGCCGGGGCGCACGAAAGAAGAGCACTTCGACAGCCACTAATAGGAGAGAAGAGTTCTCTCCCGGTTCTAGGCCATCTCGTGCACGAAACACCGAAGCTGTGTCTGGCTCCTGTAAAATTTGTGCCAGCGATGAATGGGATACTGATATCACACGTGGCGAGACTACATGTTCCGTCTGTGGCTATGTGGCTGCTGAGAATATGATAGATCCTGGTGCTGAATGGGTCAACCACTCAGAAGGCACAGATAGAAGTAGAGTTGGATCACCTACAACACTCACTCTATCTGACAAAGGTCTCTCGAGTGAAATTAGTCGTATCGACCTTACATCTGGAGCAGCAAAGCGCCATGGTATGAGTGGAAAGCAAGCTAGAGAATGGCGACGTAGGCAGCGAATCGACCAGCGTAGCAAGACTCGTGACTCTCGAGCACGTAATTTGACCGTGGCAATGCAATTTATTCGTGACCGAGGCGATTTACCTCCTCAAATTGAACAACAGGCTGCTTCTTTGTATCGTAAATCCATGATAAATGGTCTAGTCACCGGACGAAGTATCCGAGGTGTATCGGCGGCTTGTGTTTACATAGCCGCTAGAGAGGCAAAGATTCCACGAAGGATTGAAGAAATATCTGAAGCATTTGACATGCGTAGTGAAGTCGAAGAAAAGGAATTGAAGCGAACTATTAGATTGGTAGCACGTAATCTAGGAACACATCACATAACTGGTCCTGAAGAATACTTTGAGAAGTTCCATTCAGAATTACAGCTACCTCCTACAGTTTTAGGCGCTACTCGAGACATTTGGAGTAAAGTCGGTAAGAATCTCTCATGGCAGGGTAAAAAGCCCTCTGGAATTGCAGGTGTGATACTTTACAGAGCATCCCAGGAGAGTACATCTCCGCGAACACAAAGTGAAGTTTGCAAGGTTTCTGGGATCAGTGAAGTGACTCTTAGAGGACTGCTCAAGATACTCAACGAATTGTACCCTTCGGCAGTCTAAGCGTTTGAGCATTAACTAACTGTTTTCGGTTAAGGGTGGTGGACGCTGGGGGATTTGAACCCCCGGCCTTCTGGTTGCAAACCAGACGATCTTCCAGGCTGATCTAAGCGCCCCGTGAGCGTGGCGACCGGGCAGGGGTTCTTGAGTTCAACCGTTGAGCCACAAGGATTCAATCATCGTTTTTGGGGTTAGTTAGTTTAACGATTAATAGAAGTGAGATAAAGACTGAAACCAGAATTACAGCCCTTAGATTTGAATCTCGAGAAGATTCTGTATCCTCATTAGTTGTTGAAGAAGTTCCTGGGTCTGTATTTACTGTGTGATCGTCGAGTGCGAAATTAGCATAGAATGTATATTCATCAACCACACCTTCAAAATCAATTTGGTGAATCATAGAAATATTTCCAGGTAGTAATCCATTAGAGGCTGAGAGTTCAATGAATGCGGCTGTTTTGCAATCACTATCAACAAGTGCACCAGTCTCATTCTTCTCACAATTTGTGTTTAGCCAGCCCGTGTCAAAATCATCAACGCCCTCAAATTCACCATCAGAGTTAGCATCGACTAAGATACGGTGCATAGCACCATCTCTAGAATCATGGTTTCTAAAGAAAAGTGAATCGGTATCGACCAATATCCCTCCATTCACACCGTCAGGATTAGATCCCTCTGAATGTAGAATTATAGTGTATTCTTTTTGGTCATGGGCATAGGCAGAGGGGCTAAACAATATCCCGATTAACAGGATTCCAACAAGCAGGTGCGCTCTCGCCATGTCCATTCGTAGCGCAGCAAAGACTTCAACATGACTCGCAGACACGAAGAACAGTATGGATACCGAGCGGGCAGTCATCGCAGGGGCACTTGCCTTGACTCTCTTGATTGGTGGAGTCGCAATGATGATGCTATCATCAGAAGATTCACTCGATTCGAACACCTCTGAAAATATGGTCGACCCTCTAATCGATGTAGAGGGGCATGACCATAGAAATGCTAGCCAACATGAATTGTATACCGAAAACTTAGTTCCAGTTTCATTCAATCCATTAACCGCTCCTGGAAATGCCGAAATTCAAGTCGCAGATTCTCCTGATGGCAAGACCTATGCTTACATTGCTGGATGGTCCGAATTACACATAGTCGATGTCACAAACCCGGCTAATACTACCGTTACCGGAGTCTACATTGACCCTAATACTCAAGTTTTGGATGTGAAGTATCTTGAATACAATGGTCGAGAATATGTCATCGTTCAAAATCAATTAGTAGATCCGGGGAATGCCGACCCTAATGTTGGTGAATGGGGAGACCCCGCTCAAGTCACCGTGACTTTAGTGGATGTTACAGACAAGACTGACCCTCAATTTGTAGATGCTTGGTATGATGCTGACCACCCCAGTGGACCTCACAATCTCTACACACATATGATTGACAATGAATGGTACATCTTTGTGGCCAACCCCGACTACGAACAGTGTGATGTTGGTCAGGGCGATGCTTGTGGCGGAATCACAATCGCTCACCTCAACTTCGCCCTTTATGGAGACCTACCACGAATCGTCAAAGTGGGTGAGGCCGAAGTCAGTTGGGAGACTACTTTGGGGGGCTGGATTTACATTCACGACATGACCGTTCAGACTTGGCCGGGGGAAGACCAGAATGACCCACGTTTTGGACGCACCTATGTTTACGGAGCTTACTGGGAAGCAGGGCTACGGATTTTCGATGTTAGTGATATCCCTCATCCAAATAAGGACATGGCCGAATACCTCTGGCATGGTTCACTATGCAGACTCTCGGGAGGAACTCAAGCAGGCTGCACATGGAGAGCGCCTGAAGTTGGCCTTTGGATGGAATTCGCCGACTTAGATGGAGATGGCGAAATGGATTGTGGCTGCACTAGTAATGAGAATGGAGGCCGCGCCTCATACATACACTATGCTGAACCCATCGATGATATGGTCGATGCATCACATTTGGGATATCCTACTGGGAAAATGCATCTGACATTCCTTGCAACTGAAGTTCTAGAAACTAGTGTGGGAACTGGAATGGGATATTTGCTTGACACTACTGAATATGAAAGTGTAAATGGAAAGGTCACATTCAAACCAAAATTGATTCATGGTTATGAGTTGCCTTTCGCTGAATTACACCACATCCCTGGTGGTGAGGAATGGTTGCTTTTCAGCCCTCACAATGCGGATACTCAGATTTTCCAAACTGGACTACCAGGCCTTCCCGACAATAGTTACGGAGGGGCTTGGGATGGCCGAATCTATCTCTCAAGTTACCATGCTGGACTCTGGGTTGTTGACATAGAGACATTGATGGCCCTTGGATTAGAAGAAGATATGAATCGCTCAGTTGCCCATATGCAGGCCACAGTAGGTTACAACCTACCACACGGAATGGACGGAGTGCCCCTAGACAGCTCATACTATGAATTCGGATGGACTCCTTTCATTTGGGCTGCCGAATACCATGACGGATACACCTACCTATCTTGTATTACCTCGGGACTCTATATCGTACAACTTGATATTGATTCACCATATGGTATGCCTTTAGAGGCCTAAATACGCCCTCTTTAGAGGGCGCTACGGACCGCTGCATTGAATTGCTGTGCTAGGTCAGCGGGAGCGCTACCAAGGTGATTGCATGACCAGAACAACTCAATTTCCAATGCTGATTATGGTTTTTTTGATGGTAGCCGCGCCGATGAGTGGCTGTATTGCTATATTCAAACCGGATGGTTCAGATTCGAACAATGAAGGATGGGTAGACCCTGTTATGGAAATTGAAGATGAGAACCACTCGCATAGCGATCTCTTTTCTCATAGACTATCAACTTCTAATACCAAACTTATCGATTATCACAACCTAAACTGCGATGGAGAAGTCACACCTCCTGCTGAATTCGATGATACAATGGGTAGACCGTGTCTTGAATCCTCAAAGAACACAGGACCGACGCCTGGAGATAACTCAGAGATATCGATAGAAGGAAACTTCGATGAAGATTGTGAAATTTATGCTGACGGAACAGGAGGCTGCTATGCTTATGTTTCGAGTTACAACCAATTTGAGATTCTCGATATCAGTTCACCTAACAATATTCAGATGCTCTCAACCTATTATGCTGAAGTTGCCAGAATAATCGACATAAAAGTCACCCCGGACAACAACTGGGTTCTGATTAATCACGAACTTACCAATAGTGAATTGGATCCAATTCCGAATGATGATGATGCTAACAGTGGTATGAATCGACTAGATGTCATCTATGTGGGGGACAAAACCAGCCCAGTTAAGGTTGCAGAATGGAACAACCCTCCTGCTGGCTTCCACAATCAGGATTTACATGTTTATTGTGACTGGGATGGGGCATTAGACCCTCGTGAGGAATGTAGTTTATTCCTATTCGGAGCAGACCCCTACCCTGAGATGGTCGAAGGCAGTTCGGGAACTTTCTACAAAGGAACACAGGTTTTCTATGTACCAATGGGACTGGAGTCCTGGCTTCCTAATCAGAACAATGAGCAACAGAACTCTAGCCGTGAAATTCTTCGTTGGGGTGGTTATACACCTGAACCGCACACAACCTGTGGGGGCTCCATCTTCAATCATGACAATGTCTACTTCGAACACCCAATAACAAAACAGAAACTTCTGGTTGTCTCATATTGGGGTGCTGGCCTTAGACTAGTCGATGTTAGCGACCCACCTACCGTAGCCGACCCACTCGGAGTTTCATGGCCGCCTGAGGTTGGACGCTGGTTAGGATGTCCGACCGCTGACGACGGCTGGTATGGTCCAGATGGGGGCGGGCACGCAAACATGAGTCCCGAAGAGTGGTTAGATTCCAATCAAGGGAACGACAACATACACTACGCTGTACCTATGGACAATCTTGTCTGCTCGGGAATAAGTGAAATCGACCCGATGGAAACTTGGCCCGAAAAATGTGGTTCAGGACCAGATGATGCAACATTTGGAATCAATTGGAGGCATTTCACTTACATCGCCCCAGAATACGGTTCAAATGCTAATCACACCGGTTATGTCTGGACAATAGACACGACCGACCCTGCCAAACCATTCCTTGTATCCAAGTGGCGATTACCTGGTGAAGGAACTCTTGAAAATGGCAGTAGTCATCCTCAGCATTATATTCCCGGAGGTTACATATTCAGCCCTCACAATGGTGATACTGGAGCGGATGGTCACGTATACTGGGCTCACTATCATGCCGGAACATGGGTGACCGATCACGGAAAAATATGGGATGAGATTGAATGGGAAAATGGACATCCAGAACCAGATAGAGGATTTCAAGCCATTGAAAATTTGGCAGAAACTCACACGATAGGATACTACCTTCCAGCGGGACCTACTTGGATAGAAGACCCCGCTGCAACTTTGCAGTATGATTTAGCTGATTGCTGGGCATCTTGTATGATACCGTTCGATTGGGGATTACAGTATGACCCACGTGGATTCATCTACATCTCCGAGATGGTAAGTGGAGTCTATGTAGTTCAATTCGATGAAGATTATGATTCCCGCTTTGATTATCCGGCATTATGGTCGGCTGAAGCAATTGAAGATGAAT
>Ga0208766_1000189_pt1 | contig 32981 bp, 31 predicted proteins | sample ETN01SmetaG_3_FD_185792 | JGI IMG/M metagenome (GOLD analysis project Ga0208766, IMG submission 185792) | Marine microbial and viral communities from oxygen minimum zone, Eastern Pacific Ocean - ETNP2014F12-01SV263 (SPAdes) (version 2) | ecosystem: Environmental > Aquatic > Marine > Oceanic ... | reverse complement strand
AAAATGCTTGCAAAATGCCTCACAAAAGAGTCAAATTGTAGTTAATAAGAGACAACTTTCGTTGGATCAACCAGAATTTAATACCCAAAATCAAAAGAAGTGACGTTAGAACTTCAACATATTGCCTGATTGAGACTGTATCGTCACTTAATTTTTTCAAAGCCCGCATTGCATTTTTGGATATGCGGGAAAAATTACAATACTGAAATAATTTTTTCGGAGGATATGACCGGTGGGTGAAAATATTATAGAAACGAGTGACGCAGCTTTTGAGAAGGATGTTATCAATGCTGAAATACCAGTTTTACTTGATTTCTGGGCAGAATGGTGCGGACCGTGCAAGGCAATTGCACCCATACTAGATGAGATTTCGAATGAATATAAAGAAAAGTTAGTGGTTGCTAAGATAAATATTGATGAAAATCAAATTACACCACAAACCTACGCAGTTAGAAGTATCCCTACCTTAATGTTGTTCAATGGTGGCACTATTCAGGCGCAAAGGATGGGTGCTTTGTCAAAAGCACAGTTAATTGAATTTCTGGAGTCCAATTTATGAACGAACGTTCAAACAATAGACCTAAAGGCAGATCAAGACCCTCAAATCACTCAAATCGAAGAAGAAGAAGACCTCGTCGAAATGATGTTTACCCTGATGATGCTGAGAGTTTAGAGGTCATTTCACCGGATCAGCTTGAAAAAAGCAAGAAAGGGATGAATCTTACTGATCTTAAAAGTAAGCCACCATCTGAGCTAGTTGAGCTTGGTGAATCTTTAGGCGTGGAGAATCTTGCTCGCTCACGTAAGCAAGATGTTATTTTTTCTATATTAAAAGCCCATGCGAAGAATGGAGAAGATATATACGGTGATGGTATTTTAGAGATACTTCAAGATGGTTTCGGTTTTTTAAGATCTGCAGACAGTTCATATTTGGCAGGCCCTGATGACATTTATGTATCACCGAGTCAGATTCGTCGTTTTAATTTGAAAACAGGCGATACAGTTTCTGGTTTAATCAGACCGCCAAAAGATGGCGAACGATATTTTGCATTATTGAAAATCGGTGAAGTTAATTTTGATGCTCCAGAAAATACCAGAAATAAAGTACTTTTCCAAAATCTTACACCTTTACATCCTTCTAATCGATTAACCCTTGAACAGGGAAATGGAAGTACAGAAGATTTGACTGCCCGAATTATTGATTTGGCAGCACCCATTGGAAAAGGACAGCGTGGCCTCATTGTTTCTCCTCCAAAAGCAGGTAAAACCATTCTTCTGCAGAATATTGCTTCAGCTATATGCGCTAATAATCCTGATATTACGTTAATCGTACTGTTGATAGATGAGCGTCCAGAAGAGGTTACCGAGATGGCAAGAACTGTTAGAGGTGAGGTAGTTTCATCCACTTTCGATGAACCTGCTAGTCGGCATGTTCAGGTAGCTGAAATGGCGATTGAGAAGGCTAAACGACTGGTTGAGCATAAAAAAGATGTAGTAATCCTCCTTGATTCAATTACTCGATTAGCACGTGCCTACAATACTGTAGCTCCTTCATCAGGAAAAGTTCTTACTGGAGGAGTTGACGCAAATGCATTACATAAACCAAAACGTTTCTTTGGCGCAGCACGAAATATCGAAGAAGGAGGAAGCTTAACAATATTGGCAACCGCTTTGGTTGATACTGGATCAAAAATGGACGAAGTGATTTATGAGGAATTCAAAGGTACAGGCAATATGGAAATTCATCTTGATAGGAGAATTTCAGAGAAAAGAGTATTCCCAGCAATAAATATTAATCGATCAGGAACTCGAAAAGAGGAATTATTAACCGATCCTGCTGAATTACAAAAATTATGGATATTACGTAAAGTATTGCATCCTATGGATGAGTTAGCTGCAGTTGAGTTCTTGATAAGTAAAATGCAGGATACAAAGACTAATGATAAGTTCTTTGATGCAATGAAACGTTGATTCTAAATAAAACATTTTTTCCGTATAAGCTAAAAGAAAGAAGGATACGTATAACCTTTCTTCTGTTATTTTTGTTAGCATCATTGGTATTACATACAAGCCAGGTGCAAGCTGAAGCTTCGAGCAAGGAGATGAAAATCTCCAGTGAGAATAGCTGGATTCTAATTTTAGCCTATCCTGATGGCCCATTGAGTCATTTAGGCCATCATCATGTAATCTCACACCATAATATAATCGGTATAGTTGATGTGGCATCTGATTTACTTAAATCAAATATTATGCTTGAGCTTGCTGTTGCAGATTTTAAGATTGACGATCCTGTACTTCGAAAACTTGAAGGAGGAGATTTTGATGGCGAGGTACCGCAAAAGGATATCGATGGCACTAGAATTAACATGCTCGGAGAAGACTTACTTAACGTTAATCGGTTTCCGACGATTAAGGTTCATTCTGTGTCAATGAGCGGTGATTTCCCTAATATAAATATCATGGCATCTGTTAATATTAAAGGAGCAGAATATACTGTAGAATTTCCGGCTAATATTGAGCTAGAAAAAAACTCTTTCGTTGCTAGCGGTCAAACCGAAATCACTCATTCTGAACTTGGCTTGTTGCCTTTCACGGCTTTGGGAGGGTTGCTGAGTGTTCGTGATGTCTTAATTTTTAAATATGAAATATCAGGGTCTCAATAGGTGAAAATGAATAAGGATCACCTTGTTTTGATTCTTGATTTATCTGAGTTTTAGGATTTCATCACATTAGCATGGATTTTCTCGATCTGAGTCCATGCTGATTCAATAGCTCCAACTTGCCAACCAGTTAGATTACTTACTTGGTCTCCTGCAAAATAGATTCGACCCTGCGCTTCTTGTAATACCGGCTTGTGTTTTTGTCGATCTGGGGGTGACCAAGCAGCCCAACCTGCCTCACTATATCGAGTATTATGCCAGGCAATTGAAAAAGCTTTGTGGTCATAATGCTTTTTAAATTGCTCTGGGTGTATGCGCTCACTTCTTTTGATTGCTTGATTAACTTGTTGATCTAAAGATAGCTCGCCATGAGTTACTGCTGCAAGCCCAAATGCATACGCGCTTTGAATGATTCCTTTCTTACCGCAGTATCCATAAGAAGGGTATATGACTGTATGTCCTGGGATTCCCAGAGTGCTTGAACCTCCATAGATATTGTCATCTTCTTCCCAGAATCTCCGATTCATTTGAAGCGCAAGCTTTCCTACTGTCATTTTCCTCGGGGCAGCCATTGCTTCTTTGCATCGATCAGACAAATCTGTTGGAAGTTTTAAGAGCATTCCGACTGGAATGGTTGTTATACAGTAATCTGCCTTAACAGTTACAAGTTCTCCAGTTCTGGTATCACGATATGGAACGGTCACACCATTATCATCTTGTCTGAGTTCTTGGACTTCAGCATTGTATGTGATTGCATCTTTTACAGCTCGTTCAAATCCTTGCGCAATCTGATCCATGCCTCCAACTGGTTGGTACATTATTGTTGGATGATCAACAGTCGTTACACCTTGGAATGTATTTCCAAGTCCTGATTGTAATACATCGTTAAAAGAAAAAGCCTTTGAAGCAGTACTTGTTCCCATGGGATCGAATTTATCGTGACCTCTATGCACAGTCCCCTTATAACTGAGGTCACGTGCATCAAGAAACCCTTCTCGGATGAGATAGTCGGTTAGCTTCTCCTTATCTCTGTTAGTTAATTCTTTGTTGAGCGCACCTTGATCTACGAGTTTTGCTAGTAGCTCAGAGGTATAACCTCTCATATCTGCTTTGATTTCACGTTTACGCACTCGTTTACCAGCAAGTGGGCCATCAGCTTTATCAAATTGAAGGTAACCAAGATCGTTTTCTTGGACCATAATTTCCATTGCGATTCCAAATTTTCGGATATAGTGGAATACAGCATGATGGAAGCTTGGAAGCCTCCATGGACCATGATTGAAGTATTGGCCTTTATCAAAATTACAGGTATGTGTTTCACCATTGACAGTTGTTGTGGTAAATCCTGATCGTGAAGATTGGCATCGACCTCCTGCAAAAGGCCTTGCTTCCAATATTTGACAATCATAGCCGCGTAATCCTAATTCATGGGCCGCTGTCATTCCTGCAAGTCCTGCTCCAAGAATTACTACTTTAGTGCCTTCTGGACGTCCTGTTAGATTAGGGGGCGTCTCAGCGGCTGAAGCAATACCCATATCCCAGCCATTTAATACAGTCATCATCGCAGACACACCACCAACAGCTGATAGGGTTTCGAGGAACTCTCTTTTAGTGATGGTGTGGGGTTTTTCAGGAGTTATTTTTGGCATGGGTCACCTAAATTATTTTTCTAACTCAAGCTCTACTTGAACATCGACTTCATCAGCAATCCAATTAGTTGTGTCCCAACCTACCCCAAACAACAATCTTTTAACTTCAAATCTACCTGAAAAATTTGCTTTTAATCCGTCCTCTTCAAATTCGAAGAACATTGTCACGGGTTGATTTTTCCCGACAAGAGTTAGTTGTCCATGGGCAGCATATTTTCCATCTTTTAATTGTTCTATTCGTTCCGATTCAAAGCGAGATTCTGGATGATTTAGAGGATTAAACCAATCTTCCTCCATCAGATATGCAGTATGTTCTGCGTCACCAGAATTAGTGGATTCCATTTTAACAACACCAATGATCTTTCCATCATTAGGATTATCTTTGTCAAACTTGATTTTTGCTGAGAAAAAATCAAAGCGTCCTCGGAAGGCTGCTCCTTCAAGTGAGTAAATAAAACGAACGTTACTCGAGTCCTCTATAACTCGCCATTCTGCAGCATTAGATGCTCTGAGAGGAATCACAATGAAAAGTATTAACAATATACTCAATTTTGAGGATATTCTTCTCATCTCAAACCTTTGCGCGATTCTATTTTGTATGAATAGAGCTTAGCCATAGTCGCGTATCGTGACAGTTAGCAATAGGATTTGCAATTGTTTTTTTAATGCAAATCCTATTGTTTGAACTAGCGTATTAATGTTTATATTAGACAACATGTGTCTATATAAATCATAGTTATAATGTTAACTTCTTTTTGAGTCAACGCTCCACATTCCACTACCTTGGGCAGCAATGCAAAGGAAGATAAAACAGAATAGTACCGCAGCATCCCCTTTATTGTTGATTGGTAAGCCACCACCCATTTTCGAGTAATGAATAAGCCAATAAGCGCCAGCCATTAGACCGCTAGACAGAAAAGCTGCTGCTGAGGTGCAAAGGCCAATCATAATCATTGCACCACCAATAACTTCAATGGGGCCTGCCAAGTAATACATCCAACCAGCTTCGCCCGCCATAATAGCTTGCATTTTTGGTAAACCATGAAAAATGAATAAAAAACCAGAGACTATTCTTAATAGTGCATAGGTTTGTGCTTTATATTGCTTCATAAAGTCCATATTTTTGTCCTCTATTTGTTTTAAGAAATTAATTTAATCATTTACTGTTGTTTGTAAGTAATGATTACTGTCTAATAATTACATATTTATAGGGGTAATGTCGAAATTTAAGGATGTTTCCATCGATGAAACTTAATATTTTCGTTTTTCCTAAAATTGCTCTTTCTGTTATTAAGTTCAATGTAACCTTCTGTTTTGCTAAGAGAAGAGAAATCACCGGATGTATTCGTTTCAACGGGCAGTGCTTTTGTTATTGCGTTCTTTTGATGAGTGATTTTAACCGGAAGAAAGTAAGTCAAATTGGGTTTAAAATTAATATTTTTCTGTAATTGAACATATTCATCAAAAAAGTGAGTATGTCCTCTCATCTTATGCAGGGCTGGGATAATATAGTGTCGACAACAAGTGATGGCTGATACTGGATTTCCAGGTAATGCAAATACAAGTTGTTTTCTAGGTCCAACACCAAACCACATGGGTTTTCCTGGTCGTTGTTTTACTTTATAAAAAATGCATCTTACGCTTAATTCATTGAGTATTGTTGGTATATAGTCTGCTTTTCCCATGGAAATTCCACCGCTAAGAATTAAGATATCTGATGAATGCAAGTGGTTTTTTATACTATTCTTTTGAATAGTTTTATCGTCAATTAAATGTTTATGCTGGCAATTTTCGAATCCTTGTTGATATAACATTCCTTTGATTGAGGGTCCATTAGACATTCTGACTTGATGTGAAAGTATTTTTCCCCCAACAGGCACTAATTCACTGCCAGTAGAGATAATACGTATTATAGGCTCGGAACTAATAGTTAATTCTTCTTTTCCACAAGACAAAATCAGCGCTATATCAATGGGCTCAATTTTTTTGCCAACCTTAAGGACAACGGAACCTTCTTTGTAGTCTGACCCTTGTGCGTGAATAAATTGATGCTTAATTGCTTTATAATTTTTTTGAATATGCGCTATATCATTCTTGATTACTATTTCTTCTATTGGGATTACGCAGTTTGTACCTTTGGGTAAGGCGGATCCTGTCATTATTTCAATACAGTAATTCTTATTAGTAAGTGTTTTTTGAGGGTCACCTGCAAATTGTGTTGCTTCGATAGGAAAATCTAATTTATATTCTCGAAGGGAATCAAAATTAATTGCAATACCATCCATGGTGACTCTGTTGAAGGGCGGTTGATCCCTTTCAGCTTTTATTGGTTCTTTTAGTATGCATCCAATTGATTGATGAGTATCGATTTTCTTTTTGGTAAGTATGGGGAGATTTTCGGATATTAATTGGACAGCAAATTTCGATGTGATCATTTTTACTCTCGTTCAATAGCCCGATAACCGATATCACTTCTGTGGAATTCATCCTTCCAGTTAATTTTTTCTACTGCTGTATAAGATATTTCTTGTGCATCTTTGGTTGTTTTGCTCTTGCCTACGACGCATAAAACTCTTCCACCTGAAGTCAATATCTTTCCTTCTTTAAGATTAGTTCCGGCATGGAATACTTTAGTATTTTCTGAATCTATACTATCTAAGCCAAAAATTGGATGACCGCTTTCGTATTTTACTGGGTAGCCTCCAGCAGCCATAACAACCCCTAGAGCTACGTCTTCACTCCAGGAAACCGATTGTTCCGAAAGCGAACCATTTATTGTTGCCAGCAGTAGTTCAACAAAATCCGATTTCAATCTCATCATGATTGGTTGTGTTTCTGGGTCGCCAAATCGGCAGTTGTATTCAAGTACCTTTGGGTTACCTGCATCATCAATCATTAGTCCTGCATATAAGAATCCTAGGTACTTGATACCATCTTCTTTTAGACCGGAAAGAGTGGGGTAAATAATTTTATCCAAAACACGTTGATCTAGATCATGAGTTATAACAGGTGCCGGTGAGTATGCGCCCATGCCACCTGTGTTGGGACCAAGATCTCCGTTATCTCTTGCTTTGTGGTCTTGTGATGTGGCAAGAGGAATAACTTCATTACCATCAGTAATGACTATATAGCTTGCCTCTTCCCCTTCAAGGAATTCTTCAACAACAATTTTCGTGCCAGCTTCCCCAAAACTATCATCATCAAGTATATTTTTGACGGCATCCGTGGCTTCGTTGATTGTCATTGCAACAATAACACCTTTTCCAGCAGCCAATCCATCTGCTTTGATGACAATGGGTGTTCCTTTGGAATGAATATAATCAATTGCAGCTTCTGATTCTGAGAATGTTTTGTAATCCGCTGTAGGGATTTTATGACGTTGAAGAAAATCTTTTGTATATGATTTTGAGCCTTCTAATTGAGCGGCATTTGCAGTAGGACCAAAACATGGTAACCCAGCATTATTGAATTTATTAACAATGCCTTTTACTAGAGGGTCCTCTGGACCAACTATGGTTAGATCGATATTTTCTTCTATGGCAAAACCCAATAATCCATCTAAATCTTCCGCACTAATATTTATATTTTGAACTTTATTTTCTTGTGCTGTACCACCATTACCAGGAGCAACAAAGACTTTTCTTACTTTATTGGATTGAGAGCATTTCCATGCAAATGCATGCTCTCTTCCTCCGTTACCTATAATTAGTATTTTCATTACTTAATGACCGTTTTTAATGTCTAAAATGTCTCATATTTGTGAATGCCATGGCAATGTTATGCTCATTAGCTGCCGCAATTACCTCATCGTCTCTTAGAGAGCCTCCGGGTTGGATAATTGCACTTACATTGTATTTGGCAGCTTCATCAATACCGTCTCTAAATGGGAAGAATGCATCAGATGACATTACAGATCCAGCTGTATTAAGATCTTCATCTTCAGCTTTGATGGCAGCAATTTTAGTGCTGTATACTCTGCTCATTTGGCCGGCACCTACCCCAATAGTCATTTGATCTTTGCAAAAAACAATTGCATTTGATTTGATAAATTTACCTACACGCCACGCAAATAATAGGTCGGTAACTTCTTTCTCTGTTGGGGATTTTTTTGTGACAATTTTTAGATCAGATTTTTTAATTGTTCCATTGTCTGCAGTTTGAACCAAGAGGCCTCCAGAGACTTTCTTTAAATCAAATTCCTGATCTAAATTTGATTCTTGATTGCCAGTAACTAGAACTCTGATATTTTCTTTTTCCTGAAGAATCTTTGATGCTTTATCAGTAACTTCAGGAACAATAATTACCTCTACGAACTGCTTATCTATAATAGATCTTGCAGTAAAGTCATCCAATGTTTGATTAAAAGCAATGATTCCCCCAAAAGCAGAAGTAGGATCTGTAGAAAAAGCTCGTTCGTAGGCCTCATTGATAGTTTCATTAACTGCTACACCACACGGGTTAGCATGCTTTACTATTACACAGGCTGGCGAATTGAACTGATTAACACATTCAAGAGCCGCACTACTATCAGCGATATTATTGTATGATAATTCTTTACCTTGAATTTGCTGAGCTGATGCCAATGTATTCTTTGTGGATGAGAGATCATCTTTATAAAAGGCAGCATTCTGGTGGGGGTTCTCTCCGTAACGAAGTTGGTTAACTAGCTTGCCTGTGTATAGGAATTGCTCAATAAATTTCTCTTTAAAAAAAGATTTCTCAAGGTAATGAGTTATAGCAGAATCATAACCTGCAGTATGAGAAAATGCTTTAGCTGCTAACATTTGTTGATATGTCTTCGTGATGTTCTTGTGTTGCAATCTTTCAATAAACTCATCATAGTCTTTTGGATCAACTAAAACGCAGACACTTTCATGGTTCTTTGCTGCCGCCCTAATCATTGCTGGACCGCCGATGTCTATATTTTCAATAGCATCACTAATCGTTACATTAGGTTTCTTAATAGTTTGTTTGAATGGGTATAAATTAACAATCAACAAATCAATTGGCTCAATATGATGTTCATTCATAACTGCTTCGTCAGTACCTCTTCTACCGAGCAAGCCGCCATGAATTTTTGGGTGCAGTGTTTTAACTCTTCCATTCATTATTTCCGGGAAGCCTGTCTTTTCTGAAACTTCAGTGGCTAGTATATTTTCATTTTTGAGAGAATTGTATGTTCCACCTGTTGAAAGAATTTCAACATTAGCTTGACGTAATATTTTTGCAAGAGGAATGAGGCCACCTTTATCCGAAACACTGATGAGTGCGCGGGTTATTTTCAACATTACTTGCCTCTATGAATTAATTGAGTATGTTTTTAATTTTTTTCTTAGTGTGCCACGATTTATACCGAGAATCTCAGATGCCTGACTTTGGTTTCCTTTTGTGTAGTGCATGACTGCTTTAAAAAGTGGCTCTTCAACCTGTCCAAGAACAAGGTTGTATAAATCTCCAGGGCGTTGTCCATTTAAGCTGTCAAAGTAATTGACTAATGCGTCTTTAGTATGGACTCGCAATAATTTCCCATTCATCAAGTTAGGAGTTTTCGATGGTTTTTGAATATTTTTTTTTGCCACTTATTTTGCCACTTATATAGAATTCCTAAACATTCATGCCCGAGAAGTTGATACTTCGAAAAGCTTCTTATACTGGTTTTTGGAAAAATTCCTCTACCAGTTCTATTTGCTTGCTTGCTTTATTTACCCGTACAACCCTTTTTTTAAAAGTCGTTGTATCCTCAAGATGCATGCAGTACCAACTGAGATGCTTTCTCGCGAATCTAACTCCTAGTTCTTCACCATAAAATTGGTATAGATCGAGTAAGTGTTCAAGCATAGTATCACGGACATTATTTTTTTCTAGAGGAGTGATGTGTTTTTGTTTTTTTAGATAGTAATTTAAGTCACGAAATATCCATGGTTTGCCTCGAGATGACCTTCCAATCATTAAGGCATCTGCGTTACTTATACGAAAAACTTCAAGCGACTTCTCCGGTGAATTAATATCTCCATTAGCAATTATTGGTATAGAGATTTTTTTCTTAATATGCGCAATTGTTTTATATTCCGCATTTCCAGAAAAGCGACATGCTCTAGTTCTTCCATGAATTGCAATGGCTTGAATGCCAGAACTTTCAGCAATGTGAGCAATTTCTAGTCCATTTTTCTGTTCTGGGCACCAGCCAGTTCTCATTTTGAGTGTAACTGGAACTTTTACAGCATTTACGACAGTTTCGAGTATCAGCTTAACCATCTTTTCATCTTTCATTAGCGCCGATCCAGCGTGTTTATTGCATACTTTTTTTGCTGGGCAACCCATATTTATATCGATTATTTGAGCCCCTCTGTCCACGCAAAGTTTGGCGGCTGTTGCAAGTAAACTTGGATCTGAACCGGCAATCTGTACAACTCTTGGTTCAATATTCATATCAAGATTTAATCTATACGTGGATGTAGTTGTATTCCATAAACTGATGTCTGAAGTTGTCATTTCAGAAACTGTTAATCCAGCACCAAATTTTGCACAAAGTCTTCTAAATGGAGCATCAGTGATTCCTGCCATCGGTGCAAGAAGGAATGGACTGTCTAATTTAAATTTCCCAATTTGCATAACTTTAGTGGTACTAAAAAATTACTTTTTTGCTTGGCCGGATAGCATTACCCACCCATCATTTAGTTTGCAAGTCGAAAATTCTATGTAGGAGTTGCAATTTTTTTTAATGAGCTTTATTTGATTTTGAAGTATTCCGGAAACACAAATTAAACCTTTCTTTTTAATTCTTTTTGCAAAAATAGGGGCTAACTCAATAAGAGGTTTGGCCAATATATTTGCCACAATAACGTCAAATTTTTCAGAATCTCTAGGACAATCTTGCATTACTTTAATATTGTTAGATACGTTATTTTTTTTTGCATTCTTTTTTGTAGCTTGAATTGCTTGTGGATCAATATCTACTCCAGTAACTTTCATTGCGCCAAGTTTAAGGGCGCTAATACCCAAAATTCCTGAGCCACAGCCATAATCTAATATTTTCTTTTTTCTAAGATCTATAGATTCAAGCCATTCAAGGCACAACCTTGTTGTAGGGTGAGTACCAGTACCAAATGCTAAACCTGGATTCAGATAAACGATTGACGCGCCTTTCTTTTTTGTGTTGGTTTCGTTAGGGCAAACCCACAAGCGTTTCCCAAATTGCATGGGTTTGAGATCTTTAGCCCATTCTTTCTGCCATTCTCTTCCGGTAATTTTTATTATTTTATTATTTGGTAATTCTTTGGCCTTTAGTTTTGCGATTAATGCATTTTTTAATGACTTAAAGTTTGTTTCCAAAGGAAATAATCCTGTGATGTTACTACGTTTCCAATAGAGTGTTTCACCGGGCAAAGGTTCATAAATTGGATTCTTTCCAGCGTCATTATAAGTGATTGATATAGCGTTATAATCAATGAATATTTTTTCGGTGATTTGTATATCTTCCGATCTCAGTTCAAATTTGAATTGATACCAGTCTTTTTGGTCTGGATCATTCATTATGAATGAGAGTTAGAGTCCAAGTCTTTTTTCTAGGTAATGTATATTGGTGCCACCAACTTTGAACGCAGAATGCTGAAGTATCTCTTGATGTAATGGAATATTTGTTTTAATTCCTTCGATAACAATTTCTTTTAGAGCGTTTTCCATTCTAGTTATTGCTGATTTACGATTCTTTCCATGAGCAATAATCTTGCCTATCATTGAATCATAGAAAGGAGGAACTTTATATCCACTGTAGATGTGACTGTCGACCCTGATTCCTGGCCCACCTGGCATATGCCATAAATTTATATTCCCTGGTGAGGGCATAAAAGATTTAGGGTCCTCGGCATTCATTCTACATTCAATTGCATGACCTTGAATCTTTATATCTTTTTGGGCGATCTTTAATTTCTCACCAGCTGCTATTTTTAGTTGTTCTTTGACAATGTCTAAACCAGTAATCATTTCAGTAACAGGGTGCTCTACTTGCAATCTTGTATTCATCTCAATGAAGTAAAACTCATTGTCTTGATAAAGGAATTCAAAAGTACCAGCACTTTTGTAACCTATTTCTAGGCATGCATTCACACATCTTTCTCCAATCTTGTTTCTTTGTTCTTCAGTGATTCCTGGTGCAGGTGCCTCTTCAATGACTTTTTGGTGCCTTCTTTGCATTGAACAGTCTCTTTCTCCCAAATGTATTGCATTACCTTGTCCGTCAGCAAGTATCTGTATTTCAATATGACGTGGTGTTTCTAGAAATTTTTCCATGTAAACATCTTCATTTCCAAATGCAGACCTTGATTCTGCTTGAGTTAAAGCAATAGCATTCAATAATGCTGCTTCAGCGTGAACCACACGCATTCCTTTTCCACCACCACCACCAGAGGCTTTAATAATAACTGGGTAACCAATTTCTTTTGCAATCTTTATGTTTTGATCTGGATCATCCTCTAGCACGCCATTTGAACCTGGAATTGTTGGGACACCAGCTTTTTTCATTGTCTTAATTGCCGAAACTTTATCACCCATCAATCTTATGGATTCTGAGGTTGGTCCTATAAAAGTAAAACCTGAGGATTCTACACGCTCTGCAAAGTCAGCATTCTCTGAAAGAAATCCATAGCCTGGATGGATTGCAACAGCATCGGTTACTTCTGCTGCACTAATAACAGTGGGCATGTCTAGGTAACTTTTGTGACTTTCTGCCGGTCCGATACAAACAGTTTCGTCTGCCAACAATACGTGCTTTAGATTACTATCAACAGATGAATGCACAGCAACAGTTTTGATTCCAATCTCATGACAGGCCCTTAGAATTCTCAAAGCAATCTCACCGCGATTAGCTATAACAACTTTATCTAGCATGCTGTTAATCTCTTAGTTATCTGTATTTTGATCGATAACAAAAATTATTTGATCGTATTCAACAGGGTCGCCATTTTGTATGCGGATTGATTTTATAATACCACTTACATCGGCTTCAATTTGGTTCATCATTTTCATTGCTTCAATGATACAAAGAGTATCTCCTTCTTTAACATGATCACCAACCTGTATGTAAGGAGGAGCTCCCGGAGATGGGCATGCATAGAATGTTCCAACCATCGGTGAAAGAACTTCAAATTCATTCTGGTTATAAGGAGAAGCCTTTTTCTTTTTTGAGGATGAATTTGGTTTTTCTTCTGGAGCTTCTTTACTTTCTGGTTGCATTTCAACTTGAGGTTCATTGTTCGGAATGGATTTAATGGTTGGTTCCCGAGAAATACGAACTGAATCCTCTCCTTCAATTATCTCGATCTCTCCAACACCAGATTCTTTTAATAACTCAATTAATTTTTTTACCTTTCTTATATCCATGAATTTTTCCTAAGGTGTTCCTATTATTTTTATTGCTGCTTTAAGTGCTAATTCATAACCATAAGCACCAAGTCCAAAAATGCAACCAGTTGCAATATCACTAAAATAACTTTTATGTCTAAAATCTTCTCTAGCAAATGTATTGCTAAGATGGATTTCATAAAACGGTATATCTACTGCAAGAATTGCATCACGTATTGCAATACTTGTATGAGTAAATGCTCCAGGATTGATCAGGATAAATTGAGTGTCTAATGCTTTGCATTCTTGAATTTTTTCAACAATCTCATGCTCAGCATTACTCTGAAAGCAATTTAACTCAACACCCGAGTTTTTAGCTTTATCTACCAGTAAATTTTCAATATTTTTAAGGTTCTCTTTACCATATACGTCAGGCTCTCTTGAGCCTAAGAGATTCAGATTTGGACCATTTACCAGTAAGATTTTTCTCATAATTATATTCTATTTGTTATCTGAAATTTAGAAGATAGAAGAAATTCTAGCATTTTTGATGCATTTTATGAAATTTTATGACATTTATATGGAATATTCTATCAAGTATAAGATATTATTTATTTTACTTTAAAAAGGGCTATTCAGATTTTACCCAGTTGTTTTTTTGCCTGAGAGGTAGTAATTTTCCCGGATCGAATATCTTGCATTACTTGAGTGATTATTTCTATATGGTGTTTCTTTATTTCACCAATGTGTGTCTTTAGTATCTCATTGTCTTTTGTAACAACCATGGTAAAGGGTAAACCAATGAAATCTACTCCTGAGTCTTCTGCTATAGCTATGGCATCCTCTTCACCAATTAATATGGGATAATTGAATTCCGTTTCTTTCGAATAAGAGATAACGTCATCGAAAAGATCCACTGCTATTCCAATAATTTGAATAGGCATGTCTGAGTAATTATTTTGTGTTTTATTGAGAAGGGGTATTTCACGTCTACATGGCGCGCACCATGTTGCCCAAAAGTTAATTAATTTAGATTTATTATTCCATTGTGAAGATTGATGAATTGATCCATCTAATCCAATTAATTCGAAATCTCTTAAGATCTGTTTTTCTGTAGATACGGATTGATCGAGTTCTTTGGGTATGGAATTGTTATCATCATTAGTCGGTAGTTGATCGCAGGCGATAAGAAATAATGATATTAATAATGCACTAAGGGTATTCTTTATCACTGTTATGCTCTATATCGTATTAGTTTTACTTACTTTAACTGCTTCTTTTGCATGTTCTGCGAATTCATTTGCTTTCATGTACCCAACAACTTCATAGCCATTTTTCTTATTACCATGTGTATCATAAAATATAATTGTAGGGGGGCCAAATACATTGAGTTTCCGTAGAAGCGCTTGATCTATTTTATCATTTAAGGTCACGTCTGCTTGAATAAGTATTGTATTTGCGAGGGCTTTTTGCACTGCCTCATTAGAAAATGTATAAACTTCCATCTCCTTACAAGAAACACACCAGTCAGCATAAAAATCAAGCATTACTGATTTTCCTGATGATGATGCCAATGCTAATTCATGATCTAAATCACTTATTGATTTGATTTGCTTGAAATGAAGTTGATTGGTTTTGTTTGCCGACCTATCTGTTAAAAAATTTATTTTTGCCAATGGCCGCATTGGATTATTGTTTCCAGAAAGAGATCCCAAGATAAGGGAAACACCATAAATAATTACCACTAAACCAACACCTTTATTTATTTTTTTGTAGTTAGTTGAGTATTCTTTGAGATTCGTAAGTCCGCCTAAAGAGATACCTATCATTAACGCCAGAAAACCCCACAATGCTAAAATTATCGAAGCGTCAACGATTCTTGATAGCATGTAAACCGCCAAACCAAGCATCATGAAACCAAATACATGCTTGATTGTATTCATCCATTCGCCAGTTTTTGGTAGAAATTTACCCGCTGAAGTACCGATAATTAATAAAGGTGTGCCCATTCCAATACTCATTGAAAATAAAGCAATACCGCCGCTAACTATATCGCCAGTCTGACCAATTACTATTAGTGTCGCTATCAAAGGAGGTGCAACACATGCAGTTACAATGAGAGAGGAAATAGCGCCAATAAAGAAACTGCCCATTAATGTGCCGAATCTTTGATTGCTGTTAAAGATCTCCAGATGAGTTTGAAGGGATGTCGGCATTGTTAAATCAATCACTTCAAACATTACTAATGAGAGTAGTACAAATAATATTGTGAATGAAATGACTACCCAAGGTGCATTAAAGAAAGCCTGCAACTGGAGACCAATTGATGCGCTAATAATTCCGGCCACTGTATATATTATCGCCATTCCCATCACATAACTTAATGCAAGGCTAAAACCTCTTTTTGGGGAAATATTTTTTCCTTCACCCGCAAGGATTCCAGAGAGAATTGGGATCATGGGTAATACACAAGGAGTAAATGAAAGCAGAAGTCCTGCCCCAAAGAATGTTAAAATTATTATCGATAAATTAGAATTTGAGATCAGGGATGCTAGTCTTGATTGTTCTGAAATTTTAATTTTTTCTTGGGGTTTATTTTGGTTGATTCCAATAGAGGAAAAATTAACATTGATTTTGCTGGTTTGGGGTGGGAGGCATAACTCATTTTCCAGACACCCCTGATAATCGACAAAGAATGTTAGAATATCATGATTAGATGTATTTCTTGATACAGCAACTCTTCCAAAAACTTCATTGAAATACACTTCACTAGCACCAAACCATTCATCTGTCTTTATATTGCCTTTAGGAAGCTCAATTGCCCCCATTTGTATATATGGATTTTCAGCTGTAACAATAATTTTATTTTTATAGAGGTAATAATTTGGAGCAATCTGAAATGCGATCTCAAGTGTGGTGCTATCAATAGCTGACAGATACGGTTTGAATGCTTGTTTTATGGTTAAAAGGTTCTCTCGATTGAGTTTACCCACAATTGAATCACTGGCAGGAGACTTTTGGTGTTTTGTATCTATGGATGCCATCCATTCTTGTGGGGGGTAGCAAATTCCTATATCTGCACAACCTTGCGAAGAAATCTTAATTTTTATTTGTTCTGATGTTTTATTTCTTTGATTGTAAGGAACATTAAATGAAACATTATTTCTGTATATTTGTTGTACACCAAAGAATTCATCTTCATGGTGAATTCCATCGGGTAAATTTATCTCTCCAAGTTGTATATCAGTTGAAATGGACTGAACATTAATTTTATTCCGATACAGATAATAGCCATCTTCAATGATCCAATTTATTGTAACTAAGGAATCATTATTTTGTATTTCATATTTAAATGCTTCTTCAGCTCTGAGTAATTTATTCGTTGAGACTGTATTGTCAGATGGGTTATTTGCTGGATTTTTATCCGAACAGCCATAAGCGCAAACAAGCACAAGCAATAACATCATTCTTGATGATATATTTCTAATACTATATTTATGTTTATCCATATCTGAGTTTTTTTACAATCTTAATGCTAATGGTATGAAAAAATTATATTAAATAAATCTAAATTATTGCTTACGTTTCTTGAGCAAAAGAAGCATACATCGGCTTTTACCTCTTGTCATTATAGAAATACCTATAAATACAAAAAAGAAATACTTCAAGTATTTTAATAATTTTATGCATTTAGTACTTGAAATTTGTTTCAGCGTCCTTATTATTAGCACTCTTCGTAATTGAGTGCCAATAAGCAACTGTTACAAAGAAATGATATTTTGAGTTAAACAATATTTTAGAGGAGAGCAACCGATGAATATTCGTCCGCTTCATGACCGAGTCATCGTAAAGCGCATGGAAGAAGAGCGTACATCCCCAGGAGGGATCGTGCTTCCAGATGGAGCAACAGAAAAACCAATTAAAGGTGAAGTTGTTGCTGTTGGAAATGGAAAAGTACTTGATTCAGGAGAAATCCGTGCATTGGATGTAAAAGCTGGTGATCAGGTTTTATTTGGTAAGTACAGTGGTACTGAGATTAAAGTTGATGGTGAAGAGCTTCTTGTAATGAAAGAAGATGACATTGTCGCGATTTGTGAAGGTTAATGGAATTGTAATTTCATTTTTTATTAAGAATAAATTTTAAGAGGAAAATCAAATGTCTGCTAAAGAAGTACGTTTCAGCGACGACGCTAGATCAAAAATGTTTGCAGGTGTGAATGTTTTGGCAAATGCAGTAAAGGTAACCTTAGGTCCAAAAGGTCGTAATGTGGTCCTTGATAAGAGTTTTGGTGCACCAACTGTAACCAAAGACGGCGTCTCAGTTGCTAAAGAAATTGAACTTGATGATAAGTTCGAAAATATGGGTGCTCAGATGGTAAAAGAAGTAGCTTCTCAAACTTCTGATATTGCTGGGGATGGGACAACAACAGCCACAGTATTGGCGCAAGCGGTATTAAGAGAAGGCCTTAAGTCAGTTGCTGCCGGTATGAATCCGATGGATCTTAAGCGTGGTATTGACAAAGCGACTGCTGCAATCATTGAGCAATTGCAAAAGATCTCGAAACCATGCAAAGATGACACATCTATTGCACAGGTTGGTAGTATCTCCGCTAACTCTGATACTGAGGTGGGTGAAATTATTTCACAAGCAATGGAAAAAGTTGGCAAAGAAGGTGTTATTACCGTTGAAGAAGGACAAGCATTGGCAAATGAGCTAGATGTCGTTGAAGGCATGCAGTTCGATCGCGGTTATTTGTCTCCGTATTTTATTAATAACCAACAAAGTCAAACAGTTGAGTTAGAGAATCCTTTGATCCTTTTGCATGATAAGAAAGTTTCAAATATACGAGATTTACTTCCACTCCTTGAAGGTGTTGCAAAAGCAGGTAGACCGTTATTGATTATTGCCGAAGATGTTGAAGGCGAAGCTCTGGCAACACTCGTGGTAAATAATATTCGCGGGATTGTAAAAGTTGCTGCAGTTAAAGCACCTGGTTTTGGTGATCGCAGAAAAGCGATGCTTGAAGATATTGCCATTTTAACCGGCGGTAAGGTTATCGCAGAAGAGGTTGGATTATCACTTGAAAAAACTACTATCGAAGATCTTGGTGATGCCAAAAAAGTTCAAATCAATAAAGAGAATACTACAATTATTGATGGAGCAGGAAGCGGCAATGAGATCAAAGGTAGAGTGAATACCATCAATAAAGAAATCGAAGAATCTACTTCTGATTATGATAAAGAAAAATTGCAAGAGCGAGTTGCTAAACTTTCAGGAGGCGTTGCTGTCATAAAAGTTGGCGCCGCCACAGAGGTTGAAATGAAAGAGAAGAAAGCTCGTGTTGAAGACGCTTTACATGCTACTAGGGCAGCCGTTGAAGAAGGTGTTGTTCCAGGAGGTGGTGTCGCATTAATTAGAGCTGTTTCTGGAATATCAAAACTCTCTGGCGATAATGATGACCAGAATGTAGGCATATCAATTCTTAAAAAGGCTGTTGAAGAGCCGCTCCGTCAGATAGTAAGTAATGCTGGTGGAGATGCAAGTGTTGTATTAAATTGTGTAGCCGAAGGTGAAGGCAATTATGGATACAACGCTGCTTCAGGCGAATATGGCGATATGATTGAATCTGGTATTTTGGATCCAACTAAAGTCACTCGATATGCTCTGCAAAATGCAGCTTCTGTTTCAGGTTTGTTGCTTACAACTGAAGCGATGGTTGCGGATGCACCTCAGGATGCAGCTGCAGCTGCACCGGCTATGCCTGATATGGGCGGAATGGGCGGAATGGGCGGAATGGGCGGAATGATGTAATTCATTCTAAGCATCTGCAAAAAAAGAAACCCTGCTTTTGCAGGGTTTTTTGCACCGCCAGTTATGATATCAGGAAGATGATGTTTAATATGTTGGTTAAATCATCTTCTTTGTAAAAATAATTATTTCTACTTGGGTTACTTGACCCTTATCCAGATACGAAATAACAACAAGCTAATTAATATCATTGCATAGATTAGTGGTTCTGTTATGTCTTTTTTAACTTGCCACCAATAATGCCAGACTGCCAAGATACTCGCTATATATATCAAACGATGCAAAAGGTACCAATTTTTTTTTAATTTTCTTTGTATGTTATTGCTTGAAGTGAGTGATAATACAAGGAGTATTAATAGAGCCAAAAAACCAAGGGTTATAAATGGCCTTATGGCTATATCTTCAATAATTGCAGACATAACCATACTTTGTTCAAGAATCAACCAAACCAAAAAGTGCATGCCAACATAAAAAAAAGCAAACAATCCAAACATCCGTCTAAATTGAATTAACCAGTTTTCCCTGGTGAGTATTTTTAGCGGTGTTATCGCTAGTGTTATCAAGATAAAACGTAAACCCCAATTACCAAATCTATCTTGTATGTTCTCAATTGGGTTTGCCCCGAGTTTTCCAGTTAATTCAAAAGCATCGGTTAATACAAGAACAAATGGTAATAGGCAAATTAGAAATATTGGCGGTTTTAAGACTCTTTTGGCTGTTTTAATTGACACCATGATTTTTTAAACACTAAAAGTGTCGACGAAGATTAAGCCCTTCATAAAGATGAGCCACATGTTCACCATAACCATTAAATAGCTGAGTCGGTTGTTTCTTTGCAAAGAGACCACTTCCAATCCTTCTTTCTCTTGCTTGGCTCCATCTAGGGTGAGCTACTTTCGGGTTTACATTGGCATAAAAACCATATTCATTGGGTGCAGCCATCTCCCAGCTTGTTTTGGGTTGTTTTTTTATAAAACTCATTTTAACTATACCTTTTATCCCTTTGAATCCATACTTCCATGGGACCACTAACCTGATTGGGGCACCGTTTTGATTTGGTAATGCTCTGCCATAAATTCCTACAGCCATTATAGGGAGAGGATTCGTTGCTTCTGCAATTGTCAGTCCTTCACGATAAGGCCATCTTAGAACTCTAGACTTTTGACCTGGCATCCTTTCTCTATCAAGTAAAGTTTCGAATTTGACATACCTGGCAGATGAAAGCGGTTTAAATTGTTTAATTATATTTACCAGAGGAATACCAATCCACGGTATAATCATTGACCAAGCTTCAACGCACCGCATCCTGTATATTCGCTCTTCTAACTGATGCGGCCGGATAAGATCCTCTATATCAAAAATACCAGTTCTTTCTGCTTCTCCAGTAACCTCAATTGTCCATGGTCGAGATTCGAAATTTCTTGAATTTCGAAGAGGATCATCTTTGTCGATACCAAATTCGTAATAATTATTGTAACTGGTTACATCTAAGATATTGTTTACCTGCTCTTTGGTGCTGTATTTACTTGGATTTATATCTTTAAGTACATCAAAGGGTTTCTTAGGCAGTTCTGCACCAAACAGTTTCTGAGTTAATAAACCTCCGCCAATCAAATAGCCTGATTGCAGAAACTTTCTGCGATTGAAATAATTTGCTTCACTGGTAATCTCGGATGAGTGAATATTATTTGGTTTCTTGATTAGCATATTGAATTATATTTGTTAATTAACAATTAACCCCATTCTTGAACGCGATACACAACATCGCCTCCCGCCCTTAGTCGCCAACCAGTTATCGGGTTATTGTGATAGGGGATAGATCCGGCACCTCTTGTCTTTATTAAGGTTTTTCTGTCAGGTTGAGTATAACCGGTTTCATCTACTGCACGACTTAGAATTATAGTTTCTTTGCCATTCCACTTGAAAAGATGTCTAAATCTTGTATGCGCCTTTGGTAGGATTGGTTCTTGGAGGTTAGCGGGGACCCATGTTGTTCCAGCATCTGTACTGACTTCTGTTTTCATTATTCTCCCTCGACCGCTCCAAGCAATACCTTGAAGTTCTATCCAGCCCTTTTCGACAGTATTAGGGTAAGCAGGATAAGTAATGATTGAACGAGCATCCATACTTAAACTGAATTGCCTGGCTTTGCCGCCCTTGATGGTTTCTGTATATTTTGATGTTTCTTCACGAGTCATAAATGGTCTATCTGAGAATTCCATTCTGCGCAACCATTTAACAGATGAGTTGCCTTCATAACCTGGATTTAATAACCGAATCGGATAACCATTTTCTGGCCTGACAGCTTCTCCATTCTGAGCATAGACGATCATAGATTCACTCCAAATCTGTTTAGGGATGCTACGAGTTAATACTGCAGCGTCAGATCCTTCAGCTAGAAACCAAGTAGCAGAGGGTTTCACACCAACTTCTCTTAATAGGGTTGAGAGCATTACACCAGTCCATTCACTTTGACTGGTCATTCCGCAAATATTTTGTGGAGTAGTATATTCGCCAGCTTCTCTTGCTAAGTTTCCAGAACATTCAATAAAGCAAATACGACTGACTGTCGGGAAGCGTTTTAAATCACTCAATGAAAAAGTCATTGGTCGGTCTACCATGCCGTGAATGATCAATTTATGTTTTTCAGGGTCAATAAGAGGTACTCCTGCATGGTGACGTTCAAAATGAAGATCTGAAGGGGTGATGGTTCCTTGCAGTTGGTGCAAAGGTGACCTAGAGCTGGTTCCAGTGTATCTCACATCGCGCTCATAGCTTTCGAATATTGAGCGTTTCCCAATCTTCGTAGACCATTGACTTGCAGTTACTTTTGCAGGATCGTCAGACGCAAAAGGACGGTCAGTTGAAGTTTGTATTTCCTCGCCATGTGAAGTTTTTGCAAGAATGGTTCCAGCAGCTCCCGCCATACCAGTTAGTACAGTTCTTCTGCTAATGTTTAGTTGCTTAGATTTATTTTTTTTGTTTTTCATGGTTTAGTGCACGACATTGTAATCAAGCCGATCATCGTTAATGAATTTATCGTGTGCTGGCATGATTATTTCTTTTAGTGTGGCCGCAGTCAGTTCAACATCTTCGGAAATAATGTTATTTAAATATAATAAATAGGCTGAAATTGAATATACTTCATCGGATGCAAGTGATCCAGGTGCATTCATAGGCATTGATCTTAGAATATAATCATAAAGAGTGGTGGCATAAGGCCAGTAATTGCCGATGGTGCGGCATTCAAAGCCACAAACAGAAACTCCCTGTGGAAACATTTCTCCCGGTCTAGCAACCAATCGATCATTCAGTCCACCTACTCCATTTTCACCATGACAGAAAGCGCATTTTGTAGCGTAAAGTGCTTTTCCTGCTTCAACTGTTCCTTTTCCTTTTGGCAGTCCGGTTCCATCAGGGCGAACATCTAGATCCCATTTCCGAATTTCTTCTGCTGTAGCAGAATGACCAAAATTAAAAAGTTCTTGAGTAGGTTTATTACTTGTATTTTTGTTAGATATTTGGCTTTCATCAGCAGTTAAATTGCCAATCATCAAGAAACTAACGATAAAGAATATTATATGAGTCTGTAGGTATAATCTCATTCTTGTTCCGTTGTATTTTTGTAATTATGCAATGATATTCTCAAGTTATCTGTCCTCATTCAAGAAAATTTAATTTATTTCTTTTGAAGAGATTTGATAAAATTTATCATAAAGCTTGTATTTTTTTGTTTGTGGCGCTAATTTTTGCATTAGAACGTTGATGGGGACAATATAAGCTATTTTTGTTTATAGCGACTGAAGGATGGTGGAAGCTTCAGAATATGTATAGCTGAAAAATCACCCCGGAGTTATCATCTGAAATGCGATTTGCAGAATAAGAGTGATCGAATTATCCGCGATAAGGATATAATGAGGCGAAAAAATATTTTTCGTAAAACCGGGTGGTACCGCGATAACAATATTATTGCCCCGGACGTTTAAAAGGCGTTCGGGGATTTTTTTTGGATATAATATAAATATGAAGTTTAAAGAAGTAGATACTAGATATAATGGACCAGATCTTGAGAAAGATATTTTGGCGTTTTGGAAGAAAAACGATATCTTTAACAAAACCATTGATCAATCAAAAAATCGTCCATTATTCACTTTTAACGAAGGCCCGCCCACTGCAAACGGTAAACCAGGAATCCATCATGTTTTGGCGCGTTCCTTTAAAGATGCATTTCCTAGGTACAAGACCATGCAGGGATTTCATGTGCCCAGAAAAGCCGGGTGGGATACACATGGGTTACCTGTTGAGCATGAAATAGAAAAACAACTGGGTATTTTCGATAAGAAAGAAATTGAATCCAAGATTGGTATAGCTGAATTTACTAAGCGTTGCCGTAAATCTGTGATGCGCTATATAAAAGATTGGGAAAAGATGACCGAAAGAATGGGTTTTTGGGTCAATACAGAGGAGGCTTATTACACTTTAGATAACAAGTACATTGAGAGTGTATGGCATTTATTACAAAAGATTTGGGATAAAGATTTAATTTACCGTGGTTATAAAGTGGTTCCTTATGATCCACGAATTGGTGCCACTTTATCTTCTCATGAATTGGCTCAAGGTTATCGAGAGGTTGAGGATCCTTCAATATTCGTTCGCTTTGTTTTAGAAGATGAGGAAAATACATCATTTCTTGTATGGACTACTACACCATGGACTCTTCCATCTAACTTAATGCTCGCTGTCGGCGTTGATATTGATTATGTCTACGTGAAAACAGAAAAAGAAACTTTGATTCTTGCTGAAGAGTTATTGGATTCAGTGATGCGAGACAATGCATATACAATCATTAAACGTATTAAAGGGAAAGAGTTAGTAAGCAAGAAGTACCAGAGGCTTTTTGATTATTTAGAAACCAAAGATGGGGGCGTATTTGAAGTATATGCAGCTGATTTCGTTAGCACGGAAGATGGAACAGGAATTGTTCATTGCGCACCAGCATACGGTGTAGATGATTTAGCCCTAGGGCAAGCGAACGATTTGCCGGTTTTGCATGGCGTTGGCCAGGATGGGAATTTTATTCAGGAAGTAGAACCTGTTGCCGGGTTGTTTTTTAAGGATGCTGACAAGATATTAATTCGAATTCTAAAAGATCAAGGTTCGATATATCGTTCAGAGAAATATTTACACAATTATCCGTTTGGATGGAGAACAGGTGATCCGATTATCTATTATGCAAAAAATGCATGGTATATCAGGACTTCAAAGTTCAGTGAACGTATGACGGAATTAAATAAAACCATTAATTGGGTACCTGAGCATATTCGAGATGGGCGGTTTGGGAAATGGTTAGAAAATAATGTTGATTGGGCGTTATCTAGAGAGCGTTTTTGGGGGACACCTTTGCCTGTTTGGACGGATAATGAGAATAATTATCTTTGCGTGGGATCATTAGAGGAATTAGAACAACTGTCTGGAAAGAAATTAGGCAAACTAGATTTGCATCGTCCAAATATTGATGACATAAGCTTTGAGAAGGACGGCAAAACATGGACCAGAGTACCTGAAGTGATTGATTGCTGGTTTGATTCAGGTGCAATGTCATACGCTCAATATCATTATCCTTTTGAAAATAAAGAGGGGTTTGATCAACGATTCCCTGTTGATTACATTTGTGAGGCCATTGATCAAACTAGAGGTTGGTTTTATACATTACATGCTATATCTACCTTGGTGTCAGATAAAGTGGCATACAAGAATTGCATTTGCTTAAGCCATATTGTCGATAAAGATGGAAAAAAGATGTCTAAATCACTAGGGAATATTATTGATCCGTATGATGTTTTTGATAGTGTAGGAGCCGATTCACTTCGATGGCATTTTCTTGCAAGGATTTCTCCGGATATTCAGAAACGGGTCTCAGTAGCGATCGTAACTGATGTGGCCAGTTCTTTTATGAATACGTTCTGGAATACTTATGGATTTTTTGTGTTATATGCCCGTTTGGATAATTTAGATTTAGATACACCATTACCCGTAAAACAAAGGCCGGAAACTGATAGATGGGTGCTAGCTTTATTAGATAGAACCATAAGAGTGACTACTGAAGCGATGGACCGTTATGATGCAAAATCAGCAGGAGAGGCAATTGAATTTTTTGTAGATCAATTGAGCAATTGGTATATAAGAAGAAATCGACGACGATTTTGGAAATCATCAGATACGGAAGATAAACGCTCAGCTTATATGACTTTATATCAGTGTTTGGATGTCATCCATCGATTGATGGCACCTTTTATCCCTTTTATCGCTGAAAATGTATATCAAAATTTGGTTCTAAAAAATCAAGCTGATACTCCATTAAGTGTGCACATGACACAGTGGCCAAAAGTTCAAAAAGATTGGGGGGATGAACAACTATTGATTGAAATTAGTGTGGTACAAAAAATTGTAGGATTAGCCCGTGCCGCAAGAGCTCAATCAGGGGTTAGAGTGAGACAACCTCTTTCAAGATTGTTGGTGAGAACACCAGATGAAAAGACAGCAGTGGCAGTTAAGAATCATCAGTCTCAGATTCTAGAAGAATTGAATGTTAAGAAAATCGAATTTATTGCTCGTGATGCAGAGCTCGTTACTTATTCAATTAAACCGAATTTGCCCAAGCTGGGGAAAACTTATGGAAAAATGATACCTATTATCAAACACACGTTAGAAAATACTGATTCAAGTATTATAGCTACTAAGGTTGCAAATGGAGAATCATTTGAAATTGATTGCGATGGAAAAGTATTAAATTTTGAACCTGAAGATGTGTTGATAGAAACAAAATCTGCTGAAGGTTATTCTTGTGGAGAAGAAGGTGGCTATTTAACAGCTTTAGATACTAAATTAGATAAGGAGCTGATTAAAGAGGGGTTGGCGAGAGAATTAGTGAGATCAGTTCAAGAGGCTCGAAAGAATTCTGGTTTTAATGTTTCTGACAGGATAACGCTTGGCATTAGTGGGTCAGAAATTGTTGAGTCTGTCGTGGATGGTTATCGCGAATTTATTATGACAGAAACTTTAGCTACCAAATGGCAAACTGAAATAGAAAAACCAATTGTTTATGAAGAAAATAGTTTGGATGATGCGTCTTGGTTGATTGAGATTTCAAAAGACAATAATTATAAAAAGTAATTACTAAAATAAATGACAATATTAAAGAATCTTATTTTGATTCTTTAATCATTCCAAGAAACTCTGTTCGTGTTTTTGCGTCTTTTCTAAATGACCCAAGCATTTGACTGGTGACCATTGAAACATCAGATTTATGCACACCTCTTGTTGTCATGCATTGATGTATAGCCTCTATAACAACCGCACAGCCTTTTGGTTTGAGTACATCTTGGATGCAGTTTGCAATTTGTGCAGTCATTTTTTCTTGGACCTGGAAGCGACGTGCAAACGTTTCAACCACTCTTGCTAGTTTACTTATACCTACCACTTTTTTATTTGGAAGGTATCCAATATGAGCTTTACCAATAATGGGTGCCATGTGATGTTCGCAATGTGATTCAAAAGAGATATCTCTAAGAACAATCATTTCATCATAGCCTTCTACTTCTTTGAATGTTCTTTGCATGTATTTGACTGGATCTTCATTGTAGCCTTTGAACCAGTCTTCATATGCTCTTACAACTCTTGCGGGAGTTTCTTTTAGCCCTTCCCGATTTGGATCTTCACCAGCCCATAATAAGAGGGTACTTACCGCTTTTTCCGCATTGGTGCGACTGGGTTTACTTGTTGATTTATTAACTTTTTTTTTCATTTTAGACCTTGAAAGAATATTTTTATTTAGTGTTAATTGATGAGTTGTATAAGTATGAGTTTTATATACTACAAGATACGCCAGTACCTTTCATTGAGCAGTAACCGTCAGGGTTTTTAGCAAGATATTGTTGATGATACTCTTCGGCATAATAGAATGTATCTAGCATTTTAATTTCAGTTGTTATTGCGCCTAAGATCTTTGACGAAAGATGAGTTTCCTTATTATTTTCTGCATTAGACAATTGTTTTTGATAACGCTTCAAGGAGCTTTCAGCTAAAGCCAGTTGTTCATTTGAGTTTGCGTATATTGCAGAACGATATTGTGAACCAATATCACTTCTTTGTCTCATCCCGTGAGTTGGGTTATGAGACTCCCAGAAAGTCTCGAGTAATGCTTGATAGTCCAGTACATGAGAATCAAAGATAATCATTACTACTTCAGTGTGACCTGTTGTATCTGAACAAACGTCTTCGTATGTGGGATTAACTGTTTCACCACCAGCATATCCAACTGCAGTTGTATGGATACCTGGTAACTCCCAAAAGAGCCTCTCAGGCCCCCAGAAACAACCCATACCGAATATGGCTTTTTCCATATTTTTAGGAAAGGGAGGTTCGATTGAATTATTTTTTATGAAATGATTTTTCAATGAATTGTCTGAAATTATTTTTATTATTATATTATTTTTAATCACTTGAATCATTGGTTTCTGTTTCATCAATTGTTTCATTTTGTTTGTAGAAGAATTGATGCTTGTAATTGACATTTTGAGCAATGACAGGCTCTCTATTTTCGAATTTTGGTCGATAGACAAGATGCCTTATATTGCTTCCTATGATTTTATGCATTGCATCCAGTCCGTCTGGGTTAAAGGAAGCACGATTGATATTTCTTGCGAGACCTCTTTTGGTGACATTAAAGTTGAAACTGACGAACGCTTCTTTGTATTCAGAGGAGATTTCAGTTTGAGTTGAAATGGATGAATCTTCAAAATATATTGGCGGATTTATCCTTTCTAATATTACTGGTACTTCTAATGATGCGGCTCGATATTCAAGCTTTAGTTTATCTTCTGAAAGTAAGTCCCAGACTGTTCGATATAGTTTATATGACCTATTAGCTCGATCACTGAGTATAAAATAATCAGCCAAATTCATTTTTGCTTCAACGATTTGTAACCATGATGCATCTGGATTTTTTTCTGTTATTTGGATGGCTTTCTTTAGATAAGAGTCACCTTTTGAAACTGTCGGTGGATCATCATATGCCATCGTAGCTAAATGAACAAAAAGGTAAGATCTACCCAGCTCTGTTAGAGGTTTTGTTAGATCTAAGCTTTCTTTTCCTTTATGGTTTTGAGTGATTCTTATTATTTTTCTCCATGTTCTGCGTTCTTTCTCGTATTGAAGAGCTTTTCTTTGTGATTTAGCTAATGTTTCAAGTGCAGGTATCATCTCTAAACTATCTGGGTCGACATTGCGCGATTGAAGGTAATAAATTCGTTTTTCGATATCAGCGGCTCTTTTTGGTTCGTTTGATGACACGTAAACATCAGCAAGAGATTGCAGATTCTCCAGTTGTTGAAGATTATGAGGACCGTCATTAACGTGACTGATATGGATTGCTCGATTGTATGAATTTTCTGCTAAATCAGCGCGATTTATACTCAACTGTGCTTCAGCGAGACCTTTAAGTGGGTTCATTAAAGTTTTATCCAGGTGATTTTCTATTCGTTCAATTATATCGATAGCCGTTTCATAGTTTGTAATAGCAGATTCAAAATCTTCTTGTCCATGTTGGGCCATAGCAAGATTTATCATCGCGCTTGCTGATTCATGACTATCGATGCCATATGTTTGGATGGATTCTTCTATCATTTGTTTAGCAATTTGATCTGCTTCATCGAACATCTCATCGGCAATTGCATCCAGATAGATAGTTGATAAGCGATTAATTTCTTGTGGGAATGTAGCTATTGGGATGCATACAAAAGTGATCAAGAGTAAAAAAGATAATGTATTAGATTTTGAATATTTGCTGGTGAGATCTTTTGTTTTCATCTTCGTGTTCTAGCGTAATTGATTATTTTATTTAAGCATAATCTATGCATTACGAGAATAAAAATATACCAGTTAATTTTTCTTCGGTAGGGCAAGCCATGTTCCATAGAGGATTAATACAACACCAAGAAAGGAATGCAACGCCCATGTATATTCACCTACTGCAGTTGATATGGCTAATGCCACAATTGGAAAAAGAAGAGTTGTGTAAGCTGTTCTGGTAGAACCGATTTTTTTAATGAGCATCAAATAACACCCAAAAGTTAAGGCTGAGGCTGCAATGGATAGATATAAGAGCGAAATAACGTATTTTATTTCTGTTTCAAATACAATAGGTTTGCCTAGTATTAATGCTAATAAGAATGAAATAATTGCACCCCATAACATGGCATGCGCATTTGCTGTGACAATAGGTATATTTCGCCTAATATTAACGATGGCTGTCATATTTCCTAATGACGATATAACAACAGCAACTAGAAGCCATAATATTCCTATAATTCTTTCATCAGCATCCACGTAACTCTCAAGATCGTACCAAAAAAGAAGAATTAGGCCGACTACCCCAACCATAGCGGCGAGCACAATTCTTCTTTCAACCTTTGAGTCAAAAAAGATACGTTCGAAGAATGCATTAAAAACTACCATTAAACTGAATAGTATCGCTGCCAGACCACTTGCAACATAGTGCATTCCATAATATGTAAACAAGTAGTTAAAGCAAAACATTGTTGCGCCCATTAAAATAATCATTGGGTAATTGGATTTTTTAATGGTAATTTTTTCTTTTTTAAAGATTTTTAAAGCAAACAAACACATTGAAGCAATAAAAAATCGGTAACTGACTGATAATTCATCGGGGACGATTCCATACTGGTAAGAGATGGTAATCCAGGATGAACCCCAAATTAAAACTACCAATATGTAGGAAAAGATGATTGTCATGAAGATTTTTCTAGAGAGAGGTTACAATAGGCTAATTATATTAGCATTTTAAGAAGGTGTGTAATTAATCTTATTTTAGAAAAAAGTAACAGATGTTTTGCCCAAATTTTTTATTGAGACGATATTTGAATCATGAAAATTACAGATAAGTTTGTTGAACCCTTACCATCAGCAACGATTTTATTAGCTAGGGATGCAGAAGATGGACCTGAGGTGTTACTCCTTTTGCGACGCAAGAAAGCCTCTTTTGGTTCCAGCTATGTTTTTCCAGGGGGAATGGTAGATAAGACTGATATAATACTTGAAGCTGATTTAGATATAGATCTAAGAAAGACTATTAATCAAAAGCTTGATCTTTTATCAGGCGGGTACTCTTATTATAGTGCGGCAATTCGTGAATTATTTGAAGAAGCAGGAGTACTTCTAGTCGTGGATATTGACGGGGAATTTCCAAGCTATCTTGATATAGAAGGATATCGCAACCAATTAAATACAGGAAAAATCAATTGGGATAAATTTTTGGATGATAACCAACTTTCTCTAGACTACAGCAACCTGACTTACTTTGCTTTTTGGGTAACCCCCTTAAATCTATCACGAAGATTTAGCACACGGTTCTTTATTTCTGCAATGCCTTCGAATCAAACTGCATCACATTGTGGCAATGAATTAATTGACAGTCGATGGATGTCTCCAAGAGATGCACTCATTGCCAGAAGAAAGAAAGAAATAAATATACCGCACCCAACCGCGATTACTTTAATGCAGATTCGAGATTTTAATAGTGTTAAGGAGATCTTAGAATGGGCTAAAATTAAATTCAACAAAGGCGTCCCTTGTTATTTTCCTGAGCTTACTGCTTCAGAACTAAAAGGTGATGTATCATTAGAATGAGAAATTGGCTTTGAGTTCTTCTTTATAAAGAATTTTAGATATGAATAAAATTGCACCAATTGCTGGTTTATTATGTGAGTTAGAGGCGGGTATTCAACGTTTAACATCACCTAATGCTGGATTAATGACGGGACCTGGAACTAACACTTATATTCTTGGCAAGGAAGAGCCTATCGTTATTGATCCTGGCCCAGAGATACCAGAGCATATTGATAGAATTTTAGAATTTACAAATGGGGATATCTTTTCAATATTGGTTACGCATACTCATCTTGATCATTCACCCGCAACTCATCTATTAGCAAAAGAAACTGGCGCCAAAGTATTGGGCATTTCTCCGCCACCACTTGATCATCAAGACACGACATTTACCCCAGATAAAGAACTTAAGGATGGAGATACCCTTGAAACAAAGGAGCTTAAATTAACGGCAATCTATACGCCTGGCCATGCTTCAAATCATATGTGTTATTTTTATGATGAATATCGTTGTTTGTTTAGCGGAGACCACATTATTGATGGATCAACTATCGTCATAAACCCACCTGATGGCGATATGTATGATTATCTTGATTCTTTAGAAAGAATAAAACTGATAAACATAAAAAATATTCTTCCGGGGCATGGTTCAGTTATTGATAACCCAAGAGAGATTATCGAAGAGACTGTAAAACATCGTATCAAAAGGGAGTCAAAGGTAATTGAATGTTTAAGAGCTCATCCAAAAGTGACTTTATCCGAGCTGGTGCAGTATGTTTATGATGATATAGATAAATCACTATATTTTTTAGCTGAGAGATCTTTATTGGCTCATTTATTGAAATTAAAAAAAGAGGATCGAGTGAATGTAACGAATGATTGTTGGCAACTATTTTCTTCTAATTAAAATGCTGATTAATTCTTCTTATTAAATGTTTTTGGGCAGCTGAAATTACGATTATTAATGAATAAGATATATTTTTTGAGATAAATTGTTTAATAAAAAGCTTGATCTATAATTAAACTTGACTTAATTTTAGCAAAATTTTTCTTTGGATCTAGATACATGACATTTGTGGTAACGGAAGCTTGTATTAAATGTAAATACACGGATTGTGTTGAAGTGTGTCCTGTGGATTGTTTTCATGAAGGCCCAAATATGCTCGTAATAGATCCAGATGAGTGTATTGATTGCACTTTATGTGAACCAGAGTGCCCGGTTGATGCCATTCTTTCTGAGGATGACCTAAGTGAAGATCAAGAAAAATTTCTCCAAATCAATACCGAACTGTCTGCTAAATGGCCGGTTATAGTTGAGATAAAGAAAGCACCCGATGATGCTGATGATTGGATAGACGTTAAGGACAAACTAAGATATTTAGAAGAATAAGTATTGTCTTAATTTTCTAATCATCGTCCCTAATAAAATTAATAATCAATTCACTTAATTCATGACTCTTGTCTTCTTGAATAAAATGACCTGCATTTTTGAGGATTTGATGATTTTGATTCTTGCAACCAGGGACGTATTTCTGGAACTGCTTTTCTGCTCCACGAGTAACTGGATCACGATTACCAAAAGCTGTAAGAAACGGTTTTTCCCATGATTTGAGCTTTTTCCAAGCAATACGATTTTTTTCAGATTCTGGATTATTTGGACTGATTGGAACAAGTCTCGGAAAGACTCTCGCGCCGGTTTTGTATCTTCTTGAAGGAAAAGGTGCGTCATAAGCTTTGATAATTTCTTTATCAAGATTCATTATGCTGGCTGATTGTATGATTTTTCCAATTGGAAACCATGGGCTAAATTTTGAAAATAATAACCAGTATTTAAAGGCC
>Ga0208766_1000188_pt1 | contig 33008 bp, 22 predicted proteins | sample ETN01SmetaG_3_FD_185792 | JGI IMG/M metagenome (GOLD analysis project Ga0208766, IMG submission 185792) | Marine microbial and viral communities from oxygen minimum zone, Eastern Pacific Ocean - ETNP2014F12-01SV263 (SPAdes) (version 2) | ecosystem: Environmental > Aquatic > Marine > Oceanic ... | reverse complement strand
GATGTGGTGGCGCCTTCCTCCACCAGGGAGGGGAGATTATAGAATTTTACATCAACACCGCTGTGGTCCGCTTGGCCTTCCAGTGTTACCGACCCGCTGACGCTGAAGGTTTGTCCCCATGCTGTACTTATCAGAAACAGCATTAGAGTGGTTACTGTTTTAGCAATATGTTTCATATCTTGCTCCAGTTCTGGTATTATTATTTTTAATATATCTTTCATTGATTAATTGGCTGTGATATTGGCCTCGCCAAAGCCGTTGATTTCTAAGAGAACATCATCAGGATCCACCATTTCACACTCGGTCCCGAATTGAATTTTACTGTCTCCTGTAGCTACGGCCGTAAAGGTAAGCTGGGCCACGCTGCCGGTTGTGCTCACCGAGGCGGAGTCGCTGCCTAAAAATGACGCGGTAAGGTTGATCCAGCCATCTTCCATGTTAACCTCGGAAAAAAAGATGGGATCGTTCTGCGCATCCTCAAAAATAGTGCCCGGGATGATAGAAGCGGAAGTAATGCGGTTTTCATCAAATGTAATGCGGATACTGGTCCCCGCCAGGTTTTCAAACCCCAGGGCAAATACATCCACACCAAAGCTGGTGCCGGCAGCGACATCCACTTCCACAGGATAAAATGTCAGCGCCGGCAGGTCGTATTCTACTTCTTCCTCATCCAGAGGATTGTCAAAAATATCCTCTGAAGCAGGGTTAGGCACATCATTGCTGCACGAGAAGAAGAAAAAAGCGAAAATGATCAGAAGTTTCTTCATAGAGAAAAATTGAAGGTCAGCTCCGTATTTTTTGTGATCGGATTATAGGCCAGCTGCAAAGGCGCTGTTTTGTTGTGAGCCAATTCGTTTGGCGCCACCAAGGCCGAATGTATCACGCTTGCGCCCCAGACCACACCGGCCAGAACAGAAAAAGTAAGGCTCATGCTGTTGGCCTTGTCCATTCGGGAAATGGCATCGTTGGTAGCTGCTTTTTGGAGTGCTATTTCATCTATATCTGTTGCTTCCCTATAGGCGACCAGGGCTGCGTCATAGTCTGTGCTCGCAGTATTGTAATTGTTCATACCCATAACCGCCAGGCCGATAAACAGTGTTTCTGAACCCAGATAAGCCCAGCCCGATTTTCCATGATTGCCGTAGAGCTGCCCCAGGCCGGGAACAAACATGGATCTCATGATCGCTCCGCCCTTCGTTTTTGGCAGAGGGGTGTTAGTCGCCAGGGCCGCCATGCCTTTGCGTTTTTTCGTGATCAGGCTCTTGGGCGGGTTCAGTCCCAGAATCTGCCAGGCCAGGATTTCAATCTCAATGATCAATCCGTCCACCTCTCCCTGGTAGGTGATGTTTTTCATGTTTTCCGCTGCTCCGGTGGACACCTTGAACATCTTGGCGTCAATAGTGTAGGTGTTGCCTATTTTGCCGATGGCGCCGCTGATCATCAGGTCCACACCCAGCAGTGCCCCCACTTCCGCGGCACACTCATCGGAGGTACACCCGGCGGTCTCATATCCCTGCTCATTCAAAACATCGCTCATTGTGCTTCTTTCTACAAGAATAACTTTTTTGGTGCGAGACAGCTCAGTAATCAGCCGATCGGTGAGCGTTTGGGCTTCGCCCATGGAAATACCCCGGCCTTCAAAGTCCATCACAGCCAAGGTTGCCAGGGCCGTATCACCTTCGCGCTGTAGTTTTAATTTTGTGGGCGCTTCCATCCCAACTATTTCCCAGGCGAGAATCTGGATCTCAACCAATAAACCATCAATCTCTCCTTCATAGGTGGCATTGGCGGTGCGTTCCGTTTCACCAGTTTCCACCGAAAACATTTTTATATCAACGGTATAAGAATTACCAATCCGGCCGATGGAGCCGTTGATCATATTCTGGGCGCCTAAGAGCTGGCCTACTTCCGCAGCGCACTCGTCCGTTGTGCAGCCGGACTGCTGCAGACCCTGCTCTTCCATTATTTTTTCCAGTGCTTTTCTTTCGATCAGCCGGATGGCGCCGGTATTTCCTATCTCAGTCCGAAAACGCTCTGAGAAAGTGAGGGACTCGCTTTCATCAATGCCTTGAGACTCAAAGTCGAAGACTGCTACTGTTTTTTTAGCACTACTCTTTTTTGGGGCTACAGCTGCTTCATCCTGGGCAACGGCTGTGACCAGTAAAAACAAAATAACAGTAACTATCTTTTTCATATTATGCCTCCTTTTTCAAGACAAATATTTTTTTTAAGCACAAAAAATGACCGCAGTACGGATCATTTTCCTAAATGTACATTATGTTTAGCTTTATATTCAACACTAAGCGAAAAAAGCGCCTTTTTTTATTCTTGTTCCGACAAGACCTGCTGTATTGGATAAGGCGTCCCTTTTCTGCCGCTCAAAAATGCCTGTTATAAGGACCGCTAAAGGGAATATACCCCTGCTGTATGCCGCATATAGCCCCGAAAGAATAAAGACAACTGGATAGAGAAAAGGTTCATCCCTATCAGGAAAACGCAGCCGATACGGGAACGCGTACGGAGACATAAGATTTATAGCAGAATTCTCCATTGCTTTAATTTACAAAACAAACCTTTCAGAAAACCTTACAAAAGCCTTAAAGAAAACCTTAAATCTTATTTTTTTTCCAGGACCCAGGCCCCGTCCCAGTCCTCTTCCGGCGGCGAATTAATAAAATGTTCACACCTTCCGGCATAAACCAGAGAAGGGTTTTTTATTCTTCCATCGTACGCTTCTTCAATTTTTTCCAGTTCTATGAACATTTTTCTTGCTTTTTTAAACCTTTGTTCCCGGTAGGTCTCCAGGGCGCCCTGAAATTCCGGAATAAGCGTTTTATATGTTTCCGGCTCCTCGCCTCTTAGAGAAATAAGCTCATATGTTTTCACCGGCAGTGTCTTGCCCACCACCTGCACAAAATCCAGTTCCCGGACAACGGTTCTTTCCTTCACGGGCTCATAGGTGTCCTCGGATATCTGGGTGTAAACCCCGTACTGCTTGGCGGAAGCCTCCAGCCGTGCGGCTAGATTCACTGTGTCGCCCATCATAGTATAGTTCATGCGTTGCTCCGAGCCCATATTCCCGGTGACCATGGGACCTGTGTGCAGCCCTATCCTGACCTGCATTTGGTGGGCAGCAACAGGCCACTTATTTCCTTCCTTTTGCCATTTTCTACGGAGTTCACAAAGTTGCTCTTGCATGGCCAGGGCAGTAATGCAGGCTTTATACTCATGATCCTCAACTGGAATAGGGGCGCTGTAAAAAGCAACGACGGCATCGCCGATGTATTTGTCCAGTGTGCCCTGGTTCTCCAGCAGGGTGGTGGTCATTTCGGTAAGATATTCGTTTAAGAGCAGGACCAGTTTGCTGGCGGTCATTTGTTCCGCAATGCCGGTAAAGTTTTCTATATCAGAAAAAAAGGCTGTGTGTATATCTTCCTTGCCCCCCAGCTGCGGTTCTGTTTTTTCTTCGATCATTTGTTCAATGAGTTTTGGAGATATATAAGTACCAAAAGTCTGTTTTAAGAAACGCTTGTCCTTGTCCAGAATTAAAAACGTATAAGAAAAAACACTCAACTGGGTCAGCGTCATGGCCAGCGTGGGTCGGATCACGTCCCATACGATACGCTCTTCCAGGAACTGACCATAGCTGAAAATGATCCACGCCGCCACGCCACCGGACAGGACCAAAAACCCCCAGAATGGTTTATGGGGATATCCAGCCAGGGACCCCACCAGGGCCGCCATAAAAATCATACCCAGCAGTTTAGAAGCAGAATTCTTGGGAGCGATAAACTGGTTCTGTAAAATACTGTGGATAACATTGGCATGAATCTCCACACCTGCAAATGTTTCCTGAACAGGGGTGTTGCGTAAATCCATAAGCCCTGGAAGCGACGATCCCACCATCGCTACTTTTCCGGCCCAATATGTCGGATCCAGCATTTCCGGGTCAAAGCAATACATATAGGGGATGTAATAGAATGTTTTATGGGGGCCAAAATAATTAACATACATGCGCCCTTCATTGTCTATCGGAATTTTCCGCACCTCCACACCATTGGTGTCTATAAGGCGTAGCAGGCCTGCTTCAAAATCATAGTCAAACCCATCCGTGGAAATACCCAGGACCTCTTTTACCGCAGACATTGTCAATGACAGGAACACATCCCCAGAGCCTTTAAAATGTATAGCGGTGGGTGCCCGGCGTATTATCCCATCTTTATCCTGCGGGAAATTTGCAGAGCCGGCTCCGGCAGAACTGCTTAGTAAATCCATATAAGTATTCCCCAGGCGCGCTGCCTCCGGAAGGCGGTCAGCTGTTTCCTCGGAAACCTTAATTATGTGCCTGGCGGCATCATATCTCTCCGGAACAGCATCCATTGCATAAAGAAAATTCAGTGTGTCTTCACCCTCAAAAACAAGAGCGTGGTGAGTGGCTTGGCTCTGCGAGGTGCTCCAGACAAATCGGCTGGGATCATGGCTTACGAGAAACTGGTCCGCTGTGGTTTTTACATCCGGAAGCGGGTTGGTTTGATTCCAGGACAACGCTTCTACGAGTTTATATGTTCCGTCATCTTTTTGGTCGAATATAATATCAAAAATAAGCGCCTTGGGCCCTCCTGATGAAACAACATCTATCAACTGCCCATGGTAGGCATGGGGCCACTCATGATAGTTTCCTAGAGATGCTACAGAATTCTGCTCAATATCAATAATAACCACGTCTTCAATAGATGCTTCTTCCACGCCGTTTGTTTTGGCGCGCATCCTGGCATCGTAAGAATGATTTTCATAGCGATCAAAAAGATCCGCCAAGGCTGAATTTTCACTGTGAGTACCCAAATGAATAAAAAGGGAAATAAGTACACCTATAGCCAGCCCCACAACCATGCGTTTTTGTCGATCAGTCATTGCTGGGACGTAACCAGGATTAATTTTCAGAATCCAGTTCTTTATTCCACTTTACAAAATCGTCTTTTCCGTCCTTTTCCTGGTCAAATTCAAACATGTGGTATTTCCCATCAGCGCGGACATTGATCTGCATACCCTTCGCCAGGCTGACCCATTCCTCCAGGGTGATCTCGTAAGGCCCGGAAACCTGGGTTGGCGCAGCGATCTCTTTCACGGGGCCCAGCTTGAATTTCGGCTTTCCGTCTTTTCCCTTTGGACTCAGGTCTTTTCTCCGTTTCCGGCGCTCCTCCATAAACTTCTCTACCTGATTTACATCCACTTTGCCATCATATACCTGCACTGAACTCTCATCATCCCCGGCTTTGGCTTTAAATACGGTACCTCGTATTGCCGCCACCGCTGTGGGGGTGCGCACAGCAACATTTTTCTTTTCACCGAACGCTGCTTTGGCAGACACCCATATACTGCCTTTTTTCAGGTTGGCATTGAAGTTTTTCATCATTGGTTTCACATCCGCTTCGTTCAATTCCAATTCCGCATTCTCACCAATGCGCACCTTTCCTCCCCCTTTTAAGGTTATCTCGCAGCGCGACTTGGCCTGGGTTCGGATATGGTTGCCTTCAAAGATGGGTTGATTGGGTTTGGCCCGGGACCAGTTCCCATTGGTCTGTACCTGTACCTTGCCCAGGGGCAGGGAGATTTTACCGAAGGGCTGCTGGGCAATAAGGCAGCTTATAAAAAAAACAGAAAGTAAGGCTCGGTTAAACATGGTTGTGTCCCCCTGAAACTTAGACGATGTTAATCATGTCAGACACTAAAACCAAAATTTCAAATAACAGAATATCTGTCTTTTTTTCTTATTGTTCTTTTTCCCGGGTGTTATTATCTATACAGCAATGGTATAAACAAATACGGGCAGTGAGCAGAGGAAAGAAGCTGCCGCCTGTAAGGAGGGCCCAGGCTCATAAAAAAACAAGGTAAAAAGAACTATTCCCTGGGCCCAAACAAACCTGTTCCCAGGCGCACCATAGTTGAGCCCTCTTCAGCTGCCAGCTCATAATCACCGCTCATCCCCATGGACAGCTCTTTCAATATTTTCCCCCCAGCTTGTGCATTCAGCGACTGTGAAAGCAGGCGCAGGGCGCTAAACGATTTTCTTATGGCCTTTTGATCTTGAGTGTAGGGTCCGATGGTCATAAGGCCCTCTACCTGTATATTGTTCTCTTTCATACAGGTAAGCATATCTTCCTCCTGGTCAGGGTCAAAGCCGCCTTTCTGCGGTTCTCCGCTGGTGTTTACTTCTAGAAGCACCGGCACGGTTTTTCCCAGTGCGGCTGCCCGATTGGATATCCTGCGGGCCAGCTTAACACTATCCACGGAGTCTACTGTGTCAAACAATTCTAGGCATTTGTTGACTTTGTTGGACTGCAGGTGCCCGATAAAGCGCCGCACGAGCCCCGGCATATCCGCAAAGGATCGGAATTTTGCCGCCGCTTCCTGAATGCGATTCTCCCCGATGGCTGTAATCTGAGAACGATAACAATCCTGTATAGTTGTAAAGGGCCGGGTCTTTGTAACAGCTATAAGCTGAACGGGGTGGTCAAAGCCACCCCGTTTTTGCGCAAATCCAATATTTTTCTGGATGGAATCCAGTTTTTTTTTAAGACTCATTCCTCCTCGTTTTGCTGGTCGGTGTCCTTGATCATTAATTGTCTGTCTTCGGGTTCCGGTTCTTTTGCCGCCGCATCTTCACTGATGACCCGGGTAATGGAAGAAATGCTGGTACCCTCATCAAGCTTGACCAGTTTCACCCCCTGCGTGACCCGGCCGATAGTTCTTATATCCGCTACGGGCTGTCTCATTAGGACACCTGAGTCAGTAATAATGATCAGGTCATCCGAATCAACTACCTCCATAATATTAACCATTTTGCCTGTTTTCTCTGTACAGCGCATGGTCATAACTCCCTTTCCGCCGCGGGTCTGGGTGCGGTATTGGATAACATCTGTTCGTTTGCCCATTCCTTTTTCCGTAGCAACCAGGATTGTGCCCTCTCGGCGCACAACCAGCATTCCAACAACGTAATCATCTTTTGAACCAAGCTTTATTCCTTTTACGCCCATGGTTTTCCTGCCGCTGGGACGAATATTGTTTTCAGAGAATCTGATGGATTTACCCTCATAGGTTCCAAGAAGTATGTCATGTTCTCCATTTGTAATCCTAGCTTCAATGAGCTTATCCCCTTCTCGGATCTCAATAGCGTAGATACCTCCTTTTCGAGGTTTGCCATAGGCGGACAGTACTGTCTTTTTAACGATGCCTTTCTGGGTTGCCATAACAATATAATGATCATCATCAAAATTCTTCACACTGACAAAGGCTTCCACTTTTTCCCCGGGCTCACAGCCGATCAGGTTGACAATGGCCCGTCCGCGGGTAGCTCGTCCGCCCTGGGGAATATCATAGACTTTCAACCAGTGACATTTACCCCTGTCTGTGAAAAAAAGCATGTAATTGTGGGTGTTGGCAATAAATAAGTGTTCTACAAAATCTTCATCTTTGCTCATGGCTCCCTGTATACCGCGGCCGCCTCTTCTCTGTGTACGATACGTATTTAATGCAGTCCGCTTGATATAGCCCTGGTGTGTAATTGTTAAAACAACTTCTTCCTCGGCAATCATGTCTTCCATGGAAAAATCGGTGTCTACAGGGATGACTTCTGTCCTTCTTTCATCTCCATAAAGGTCGCGAATTTCCAGTAATTCTGCTTTAATGATATCCATTCTTTGTTTTTTGCTCTCTAAGATTCCCTTTAAGTGGGCAATCGTTTTGATCACTTCCTTATATTCTGTGACAACCTTTTCAACTTCCATTCCGGTAAGTTTTTGGAGCCTCATATCCAAGATGGCCTGGGCCTGGATCTCTGAAAGATTAAACCCATTCATTAATCCTTCTTTTGCCTGGATTGGATTTTTACTTCCGCGAATAATTTTGATCACTTCATCAATATTATCCAGGGCAATTTTCAAGCCCTCTAATAAATGGGCCCTTGCTTCTGCTTCCCTTAGTTCAAATTCAGTTCGCCGTACAACTACCTCATGACGAAAATCCACAAAATGAGTTAGAACTTCTTTCAGAGGCATAATCTTTGGAACTCCATTCACAAGCGCCAGAAGAATAAGGCCAAATGTATCTTGGAGCTGAGTATGTTTGTAAAGCTGGTTCAGGATAACTTCTGGAACGGCGTCCCGTTTTGTTTCGATCACAACGCGTATGCCGTCTTTATCTGATTCATCCCGAAGATCTGTAATACCCACTACTTTTTTATCTCGAACCAGATCTGCTATTTTCTCTACCAGGTTTGCCTTGTTCGTTTGGTAAGTAACCTCCGTGATCACTATGCTGTCTTTGCCGCTTTTGTTTGTTTCTATATGGGCACGTGCTCGCATCTTGATTTTACCCCGGCCTGTTTCGTAAGCCTGTTTAAGGCCGTCCATACCTAAAATGAGACCTGCGGTGGGAAAATCAGGCCCTTTAATGTGTTCCATCAATTCATCTATGGTAATCTTTTCATTATTAATTATGGCCACCAAACCATTAATAATCTCTACCAAATTATGGGGTGGTATTTTGGTTGCCATCCCCACAGCGATCCCCTCAGATCCATTAATCAATAGTGTTGGTACAGTCGATGGCAAAACAGAGGGTTCTTTCAGTGTTTCATCAAAATTGAGAGCCCAATCTACCGTATCCTTTTCCAGGTCTTTTATCATTTCGCCAGACAATTTTGTCATCCGCGATTCGGTATAACGCATGGCCGCCGCATTGTCGCCATCAATGGATCCAAAATTTCCCTGACCGTCTACCAGTTCATAGCGCATGGAAAAATCCTGAGCCATGCGTACCAGCGCATCATAAACAGAACTATCCCCGTGGGGATGATATTTTCCCAGAACATCACCGACTATTCGAGCTGATTTTTTATAGGGGCGATTCCAGCCTGAGCCTAGCTCACTCATACCGTAAAGAATTCTGCGGTGCACTGGTTTCAGCCCGTCTCGTACGTCTGGCAGAGCCCGGGAGACAATAACAGACATGGAGTAATTGAGATAACTCTCTTTCATTTCATCCACTATATCCCGCGGTAGGGTGTTGTCTCTGTTAAAATCAACCATAAAGTTTTCCTGCGGTGTTATACATCTAGATTAACAACAAATTTTGCGTTTCTTTCGATAAAGGTTCTTCGGGCTTCCACATCATGTCCCATAAGATTTTGAAATGTCTCCGCTGCTTCTACAGCGCTTTCAACCGAAACCCGCAGCAAGGTTCTCCGTTCCGGATCCATGGTGGTTTCCCAAAGCTGCCCGGGGTTCATTTCACCTAAACCTTTGTAACGCTGAATGGATACTTTAGTGTTTTTATTATCTTTTTTCATGCGTTCGATCAATAAATCTCGTTCATTATCATCGTAGGCATAGGCTTCTTTTTTTCCCTGGGATACGCGATACAGTGGGGGGAGAGCCAAATAGAGATATCCACCATCTATGACTTCTTTCATTTTTCTATAAAAGAAAGTTAAAAGCAATGTGCGAATGTGGGAGCCGTCTACGTCTGCATCAGTCATAATAATTATTTTGTGATAACGGAGTTTTTCTATTTCAAAGTCACCGGAGGATTTTTCGCCGCTTTCATCTTCAGAGCCGCCAAATCCCGCGCCTAGTGCAGTTATCATAGATTGTACTTCGTTATTCGAAAGCAATTTATCAATCCGGGCCTTTTCAGAGTTTATTACCTTGCCGCGCAGTGGCAGGATCGCCTGTGTTCTTCTGTCCCTGCCCTGTTTTGCGGAGCCGCCTGCTGAGTCACCCTCAACTAGATAAAGCTCACAAAAAGCAGGGTCTCGATTTGAACAATCGGCTAATTTGCCCGGAAGCGACGATCCTCCTAATGCGCTTTTTCTGCGAATAAGTTCCCGGGCTTTTCTAGCGGCGCTCCTGCTTCTGGCGGCCAGTAGGGCTTTTTCAATAACCCGGCGGCCGATAGATGGGTTCTGTTCCAGAAAGTCTAATATTCCTTCGTATACCACCGTGTCCACGATTCCTTTTACGTCGCCATTTCCAAGTTTTGTTTTTGTTTGTCCCTCAAATTGTGGTTCTGCTACCTTTATGCTTATGATGGCGGTTAGGCCCTCACGAAAATCTTCTCCGGTTAGGTTTATTTTTTCATTCTTTTTTGCCTTGATAAGGTTGTTCTTTGTCGCGTGGTTGTTCATGGCCCGGGTCAAAGCAGACCGGAAACCCGACAGATGGGTGCCTCCCTCAATGGTATTAATATTATTTACGAATGTAAGAATATTATCATTATAGGTGTTTCCATATCGCAAGGCAACATCTACAGGAACTTGCCCGTTTTCTTTTTGAACCGTAATCACTTTATTATGCAGAGGATTGTTGTTCTCATCTAAATATTTTACAAAATCGCTTAATCCGCCTTTAAACTTAAATCTATCTGATTCGCCGCCTTCTTCTCTTTCATCTTTAAGAATAATTTCAATTCCTCTATTGAGATATGCCAGTTCCCGCAGTCTCTCCGCAATAATATCATATTCGAATTTGATAGTTTTAAATATTGATGTGTCGGGATAAAAACATACTTTTGTTCCGGTTTTTTTTGCTTTTCCTGTCGTTCTAAGCTTGTTCTGCGCATTGCCTATTTTATAATCCTGCCGGTGTATTTTGCCATCCCGCTTTACCTCAACCCACAACCACTCGGAAAGAGCATTAACTACCGATACCCCGACACCGTGGAGGCCGCCGGAAACCTTATAGGAGCCTTTGTCAAATTTTCCACCGGCGTGAAGAAGGGTCATTACCACCTCCACCGCTGGCTTTTTTTCTTCCTTATGTATATCCACCGGTATTCCGCGGCCATTGTCTTCAACGGTCACTGAGCCATCGGGGTTAAAAATTACAATAACCCTAGTGCAGTATCCCGCAAGCGCCTCATCAATGGAGTTATCCACCACCTCATATACAAGGTGGTGCAGCCCGCGCTTGCCCACATCGCCAATATACATGGCCGGACGTTTTCTTACCGCCTCCAGCCCCTCTAATACTTTTATACTTTCGGCGCTATATTGCCCGGTATTCTTTTCTGCGCTCATATAAACTTGATATCCTTGATGATTCTTTGTCTTAATTCTTTATTAATTGAATTTATAATTTCTTTTTTTTGAAACTGCAGTTCCTGTCTCCATGCGGGCGTTGTTACCCGAACCAACAGCATCCCGTGTTCAATGGATTCCGCTGAAGCGTTCTTAGCCACATTTTTTCCAACCACAGTAGACCACACTTCTAGGGCGTTTTGCTGGGCAATTGCCTTTTCCAGCCCTGTTTTCTTTAAGAAATTTTTAATAGCGCCAGCAATATGCTGCATCAGCGCTCCAAGTGGTAAGTACAATGATCGGGGCTGGCAGACATCAGGCCGCTATGCTCAACATTAAGCAGGTCTGTTGTAGTAACAATAGTTTGCACCGGTTCTCCAGATGATGATTCGAGCTCCTGTAGGAGATGAACAATGTTTTTACTTCTTTCCAGGTCCAACTTGGCAAACAGGTCGTCCAGTAACAACGTTGGTGATATTCCTGTTTTTTCCTTGATAAAAAACAGTTCTACCAGCTTTAAAAAAATCAGGCATAGTTTGTGTTCGCCCTGTGAACCGAATGACTTAATATTTCTTCCGGACCAGTTTAATACCACATCATCGCGGTGTGGACCATATCCTGTCCTGCCCCGTGATATATCCTGTCTTATTTTTTTTACTAATTTTTTTTGATATTGTTCCTCATCTTGGACAGGGGCTGAATACAAAATTTCCATTTTTATCTCGCTGTCGTATTGCTGAACTACGCTGACCAGCAGTGCGCAGAAATCAGCCATAAACCGGCCGCGCAGTTGCCAGAGTTTCGAGCCGGAAAGCGATAGTGGTTTTGCCCACGTTTCCAGGTTTTCCTCTGTTATTATGTTATCCCTAAGCTGAAGCAGGGCTGCGTTTCTCTGTTTTAATGTGCGGCTATAATTCTGGAGAGTTTGGAGGTATTCTGGGGAAACAACAGAAAAAACCTTGTCAAAGAAGCTGCGGCGTTCCGCCGGCGGGCCTTTGGTAATATCCTGTTCTTCCGGAGAAAGCACAACAACAACGTTGCGCCCCAGAAGCTCTTTTCTGCTATAGATATTTTTCCCATTCAGTTTTATCACCTGCCCGGATATTTCCGAGACTCTGGCTGCAACTTGGTCCTCCTGGCCGTTTGAGAAAAATTCGCCCCAGATAAACAATTCTTTTTTTTCTGTGTTAATCAGCTCTCTCTGTCGATGTGTTTTAAAACTTTTCCCAAAGGACAGGGTGTTGATCGCCTCCAGCACAGCTGTTTTTCCTGAGCCGTTCTCGCCCCAGATCACGGTAACCCCCGGACTGAAATCAAATTCTTTTTCTTTGTGGTTGCGAACGGAAACAAGCTTGAGACGATGAATGGCCATCGGCTGGAAAAAACAGCTCTTTTATCAGTCATTCAGTCGGATTGGCATGAGAAGCATTAAGCTGTCAATGTTTTCTTCCGTTGATTCTGAGCTGAATAAAGCTGCGCTGATCGATGTGTTTAATTTTACCACTGCCTTTTCCCCGGTTATATGGAGGACAACATCTTTTAAGTAATCCGCATTATAGCCGATGCTGAGGCTGTCTCCATCGTATTCGCCGGGAATGCTTTCCATTGCCTTGGATGATTTTTCTGGGTCTTCTGTGGTTATTTTACATTCTTCTTTGCTCAACTTGAGGGCTACTTGATGTGTGGATTTGTTCGAAAAAATAGAAACCCTGCGGATGGCGCCCAAAAGGACATCTTTATCCACTGTCAATGTTTTTTCATTATCTTTGGGGATAACATTCTCATAGTCCGGAAATCGCTCATCTATCAATCGAGTCAACACGGTGTCTTGGCCGAATTTTGCCGTGAGGTGGTTTTTTCCAACATGCAAATCAATGAGCCCGGTTGAAAGCTGAGCAGACATAAATGTTAAAAACTTTCTGGGGATAATCATGTCGCCGACATAATTCCCCTGCTCAAAATCGGTTCTGGTATATTTCACCAGGCGATGGCCGTCAGTCGATACGGCTGTAAGCCCGTTTTGACCAAACCGAAACAGCACGCCTGTCAGCGCCGGCTTTAATTCATCGCGGCTCACTGCGAACGATGTGGCGTCTATTACGCCTTTCAACAATTCGGCTGATATTTGAATTGATGCGGTGTCTTGATTGTCCGGTGTGGCTGGAAACTCATCTGCTGGCTTACCCATCAAATCGTAGATTCCGGAATCAGTTTGCATCTCTGCCCGGTTTTTTTCATCAACGGTCAAGGTCAGCCGCGTTTCCGGCAGTTCTGTGGTGATGTCCAAAAGGGTTCTTATGGGCAGCGCTGCAGAACCAGCTCTTTCTAGGCTGACGGATATTTCAACCTGTATTGTTATTTCAAGATCTGTGGCTCGTAGCGTTGTTTTTTCTGTGGATGCCTCTAATAAGACACACCCCAGGATCGGAAGTGTGGACCTGGTGGGGGTTGCTTTGGAAAGTTTTTGCAGGGCTTGCTGAAGTTCGGTTTTGGATGTGGAAAATTTCACTAATGTCCTGTCTGAAATAACGGGGTTAGATGAATCAGTTTTTATCTGGTTGTATCGATCGTAGAAACTACCTAAACCGCCCTTTTTTTAAAAAGGTTTTCTATGAATTATGGGGACAAAATAACAATAAAATATTTTTTACAACACCCGGTAAACGGCAATTCTTTCTTTTTTCCCTTTTACATTTATGGGCTTCAGCTCTTTACAGGAGATTTTGTCTTTAACGGCGCTATAAACTGTTTTTGAAATTAATATCTCATCCGGTCCTGCCGCAGAGCAGAGCCGTGCGCCCAGGTTTACAGCGTCGCCGATAATTGTATAATCCATCCGGTCCCGAGAACCGATATTTCCAGATACCGCAGTTCCTTTATTGATTCCAATTCCAATATGAACAGATTCTTCTTTTCGTTTTATCCTGTTTTTATTAATGTGTTTAATCGTCTTTTGCATTTCTTGAGCTGTTGATATTGCCCTTTCCGTATCATCCCGGTGAGCGATCGGCGCCCCAAAAACAATCATTAATTGGTCGCCCACAATTTTATCCAGAGTTCCATTGTGCTTGAACACAATGTCGATCATGGCTGAAAAATGCTCATTTAGTGTAGATACAACGCTTTCCGGATCCATACTCTCTGCCATGGCGGTAAATCCGCGAATATCGCTGAACAGAACAGTAATTTCTCGTTCTTCACCGCCTAAATTCAATTTTGTATCATCATCCAGTATTTCATCCACAACCTGCTTTGAAACATATCTTTTAAATGTGTTTTTAACCCGGCTTACATCTGAAATATCTTCTATAGCCAGCACAAGGCCCTGGATGCCTCCCTCAAGGTCTGCCCTCGGAGAGACAGAGGCATTTATTCTTGTGTCCTCTGATACGGTCAAAAACGAAATATTCAGTTCTGTTTGTATTTCCTCATTCAGTTCCGCTTTCTGAATCAGATTGACCATTTCATCATCTTTTTCAAATAGAAACATATAGTGATTCCCTAGAATATTCTTCTCTTCCATTTTCAATATTTTTCTACCTGCTTTATTTATAGAGTCAACCTCTCCGAGTTGATTTAGTGTAATAACTCCCGTTGCGATGCTTCCCAGAACGCTTTCATTAAACTGTTTTGATTCGGTGATATCCTTAAACAGCCGGGCGTTGTCAATAGCAACAGCCGCTTGGTTACAAAGCGCTGTTAAAAGCTCCAGGTCTGTTTGGTTAAATTCTTCAATGCCTGATCGGGTTTCTTTATTGCAAAGAATCATATACCCTAGAATGTTATTTTTTGTTCGGAGAGGGGCTACAATAATATGTTCTTCCTCAAGTTTTTTTTGCAGGGTGCTTTTTTGACCAGACACAAGGACTGTGCCCAGCTGGCTTGATTCAATTTCTTTAAAAATATTTAATTTCCTGGACAGCAGCACGCTGTCAGCATCCCAGTTGAACGAAGATGAAATATTCAGTATCGGGCTGTTTTCGCTAGCTGTAGCAATTATGCCCTTAGATGCGTTCAACACCCCCACTGACCTCCAGAGAATATCCTCCCCAAGCTTGTTTATGTCCAAAACAGAACTGATCGCAACGCTAATATCGAATAGGGTCTGCTGTTCTAGGAGTTTGAGGTTTAGGTCGTTCCTTTTTTTGTCTAAGGATGACAGTAGCTGGTTATTGTGAAGCGATTTTACCAGGTGGTTGCACACAACCTTTAATACATTTTTATCAAGATCGGTGAACTTTTCCCCCATTAATTTATTCCCAATAAAAACCACCCCCAGCGGTGTGCTTCTAAAAAACAAAGGAATAACAATTTCTATATCTAAATCAACTATAGCCCCTACAAAGTCTTTGCTTTTTATTTTGTTGGCTTTTTTTCTATTTATATAACCTTTCGAATGATACTCCAAGTTTTTAATCAAGTGGCTGGTGGCTGGAATGGGTTCGCTAAAACTAAACCCCTGAAAAGACGCTGGAAAAAAAACATTATTCTTTTTGCTATATAAAAAAATAGCGCCTTTTGGCGCCATTATTATTCCCAACATTAATCTTAAGATGGCTCTTGTAACATCGCCGGTTTGATCTTCATTTATTAAAATATCACCAAGCTCTGTGAGGGCAGAAAGATAGTGGTTTGTTTTATCGTCCGGGTGGAGCTTGCCCTCAGGGCTGGGTGGCATTTTTTATCCGGCCAGGTTTTTTAATGCTTCTTCCTCATTGGTATATATTGTACTGTATTTTGTCAGCCCCATAATACTGAATGTTTTATCAACAATTGGTGCCAGATTAAAATAGCTGAGGCTGCCGTTTACATCCTGGAGTTTCTCAATTATTTCAATGATGATTGAAACGCCAATGCTGTTGACAACTGGTGATTTTTCCAGGTTTAAAATAAAATCTTTTTTTCCTTTGTCCACCTGTGAATAGCATTCGCTGGCAATTATTTCGCCTCCTACATTGTTAAGATAGCCATCTGTATCAATAATCACCACTCCGTTTTGCTCTCTCACAGATATATTAAAGTCCGGCATTTTCCACTCTCCTAATTATTTGTTTTTTGTCATGGTAACAGTTGTACCGTCTTCAGATGAGTCAAACTGAACCGTGTCCATTAATTCTTCTATTAGTTTAAGCCCCCATCCTCTTTTATGATCGGAGGATATTTTTTCCTCAATGTTTGGAATGTCAACTTTAGATTTATCAAATCCTTTTCCGCTGTCTGTGACCTGGATAATCAAGTGATCATCAGAAATTTTAAAGTGTATTTCTATATCGCTATTGCTTCCGCTGTGTTCAAAAGCGTTTATGCACGCCTCACTGAGTGCCATATTAATTTCAGCTGTTTTTTCTTCATCCAGGTTCATGTGTTTTGCAACGGCTGCCGATGTTTGGGTTGCCAATAGTTCCATGTCTGGCAAAACTGGAATTGTAAGCTCTACGGTCGGATTTAATTTTTTCATTATATTTCCTATTTTTTTAAAACGAATGTACGCTCTAAGATGTTTTTTCCTTTTTTACAACTACTACTGTTATATCGTCCTGGTTTTGTATTCCATCCAGCCACGCTGTTCCAAGATCAAATAAGGATTGTTTTATCTCTTCAGCGCTATTTTTTCCGTTTTCTTTAACACAGTCCAAAACGGCCCTGTAGCCAAGCATTTGTTCAGTTTTATTTGTTGCCTCGGGTAAGCCATCAGAAATAAACACAAATGCGTCTCCGGGCTCAGACGCAATGTCCACCTGGCCGTATGTTTCCCCTTTAAAGCTTCCAAGAGGGAGGCCCTCCAGCAATATTTCATCCACGTCCTCTGTGTTGGCTTGATAATGATATATGGGGGGCATTGCTGCAGATGTAAACTCTACCCTATCGGACCAAAATCGGGCGATGCTGAGCGCCATTTTATTTTTCCCAAGTTCAATAGCCTTTATGGTTCTGTTCAGTCCCTTAGAAACCTCGTTAGGCGGCATGTTTGGGGCGGTGCCGTAGAGCCCTGCTTTTGTGATAGAAACCATCATGCCCGCTGTCATTCCGTGGCCTGTGGCGTCTCCAACCACTACATAAATACTGTTGTCGCGCTGGGGGAAAAAATCATAATAGTCACCGCCCACCTCTGTTGCTGTTTGAATCCCTGCGGCAATCTCCAGGTCCATTACTTCGGGGCATTTTTTGGGCAACATCTTCATCTGAAACTCTCGCGCCTCCTCGAGTTCTTGTGTCCTTCTGCTTTCTTCAAGTTTTAGTAGCTGTGTTTTGTCTCTGCGCCTTACCACCCCAAAAGCAGTCAGCGCAAAAAACCCGGCATACCCGGAATAAGCCCACCAGGTTTTCCAGGCTGGTGGATGAACAATAATTTCAGTTCCTTTTGACGGTTCGCTCCAGACCCCGTCGTTGTTGCTGGCCATAAAAACAAACTTGTATTTCCCGGGATCTAGGCCCTGAAAAGAGACTGTTTTACTGGTTCCGTTGTCAACCCAGCTGTCCAGGTGGTTTTCCAGAGTATAGCGGTAGTTGTTTTTTGCTGATTTCTGAAAACTAAGGCCAACAAAATTAATTTGCAGTGTCTGGGTTTTATGATCAATGTCTATTGTGCTAGATGAAAAATCTATTTCTGTTCTTTTGTTGCTTTGGTCAATAGCGGCAATGCCGGTGATAGCAATAAGCGGTTTTTCTTTGTTGGGTTTTATATCCAGAGGATTAACAACCGCCATTCCCTCAGGGCCCCCAAAATACATTTTACCGTATTTCCCAACAGCTATGGCATCCTTATAAAAAATCCTTCCACTGAGACCGTCTGTTCGGTTATAGCCCTGAATCAGAAATTTCCCTTCTTTCGTTTTTAATCTTGCGGTTCCGTTGCGGGTGCCCATCCACAAGAAACCCTCGTTGTCGTTTTTCAAAGATGTGATGGTGTTGCTGGGCAGGCCATCATCAATTGTTACCCTAGTAAAATTATTTTCATCGCGGTTATACTTAAAGAGCCCCTCTCCACCGGAACCAATCCAGACATCTTTATTTTTATCCTCATAAATAGCCAAAACAACACTGGAAGCAAAACTGTTTTCATCGTGAGGGTCAAGTATATAGTGTTCCTTAGCGGACATATCGGTTTTATTGATTCTATATAAACCGTTTGCTCCGGTACCTATCCAAAACTGACCTTTTGAATCCTCCAGGAAAGCCGTGACGCCGGATAGATGGTTGTTTCTCAGGGATGGGTTGTACATATAGCTATTGAATTTTTTATCCTTATATCGGCAAACCCCGCTATTGGACGATAGCCAGACCGCCCCACCAGCGTCTTCATAAACGCATTCTATTTTTCCTTCTATAATGCTGTTTTCTTTTTTCGGATCGTGCACATGCCGGGTAAAATTATGATTCTGTACGTCCAGCACAGACACCCCTCCATGCTCAGATGCGATCCAGGCCTGACCATTGGATAACATTTCAAACGTTCCCGTTTCCCGGGTCAACAACGAATTTTCATCTGTGGGGTCAGACACATATTGAGCAATTATATCTCCCGTGTTTTTAATGTGGTCCAGGCCGTTTTCGTGGGACAGCCATATTGTATTGTCCTTGTCTATCTCGATATGTTTTATTTCCTGTCCGCGAATACTTTTTTCATTTTTTATTCCACCGGAAATGGTAGTAAAAATATTTTTTATTTTTGAAAGTTTGTTTAGTCCTTTGTTTGTTGCAATCCAAACATTGTCCTGCTGATCAAAAAACATCTGGTTTATTTTATTGCCTGAGATGGATTGGTGGTCAAGGATGTCATTTTCAATATGTTCAAAGTCGTTTTCTACATCGGCAAAGCCATACATAAGGTAAAAATTGTTGGTGTTAAAATGCATTAAGCCGCCTGTTTGGGGTATGTTCAGCCACAGGTTTCCCTCAGGGTCGCTATAAATGTCCGACACATATCTACCAAAAATATCCGGGTGGATTATATCCTGGAACGATGACATGTTTTTATCATAGTACACCAGGCCTCCTATAGTTGCCATCCAGAAGCCGCTCATAGGGGTCCCTTCTTTAAAAGGAACAATTTCTATTACTGTGTGGACCCCTACCATAGAAAACCATTTTGTTCCTGCGTGTCTTTCCACCTTTAGCGTTTTTGTATCAACCTTGTCCAGGCCGGAAGGCGTGCCGACCCAAAGACTGTTTTCAACCAAACACATTGTATTTATTTTGTTTGATGACAGGCTGTTTTGTGCTTCCTGTTGGCTGAAAATCCGGATAAAAACATCTTTTTCTCTTTGGAAGTAATTAAGTCCATTTCTGGTGCCAACCCAGATGTTTTGTTTTTCATCAACAATAATGGGGTTTTTCTGATTTTCATCGAAATTATTGCTGGATATTGATGTTGGGTCCATGGGGCTGAACCTATAGTTTTTTATTTTTCCTGTTTGCTTGTCTATTTTAAAAACGCCGCTTTGCAGCGAAGCCACCCAGACGTTGCCCAAAGAGTCTTCCGTTACAGAAACAGGTTTGCTTTCTGTGGGGTGCCTGCGGAATGTGTTTTTTCCATATTGATACAGATCGATGCTTTTATCTGTAGAAACCCAAATGTTTCCCTCTGAATCCCTGAAAACACCAAAAATCCTGTTTCCAGAAAGAGCTGTTGTATCAAAGGGGTTTGACCTATAAATAACGGGTTCATAACCATCATAGCGGTTCAGCCCTTCGTCCGTGCCTACCCAGATAAAGCCTCTTTTGTCATCAGATATGGCGTGTACAATATCTTCTGATAGACCGTCTCTCACTGTGAGTCTCTCAAATAGTTTTTCTCCGTTGAGCAGCGACCCCGCTGCTGAAAAACACAAAAAAACGAGAAGCTTTCTACGAATCAAAGCATAAACCTTACTGGAAGGGTAAATCTGACTTTCACCGCTTTTCCTTTATCATATCCTGGGGTGAATTTTACTTTTTTCAAAACCCGTAGCGCCTCCTCGTCACAACCGGCACCAAGCTTCTTAATAACGTTTGGTTTTTCAACTTTTCCTTCTTCGTTTACAATAAACTGGACATAGACCACGCCTTGAACCCCGAGGGATTTTGCCTGCAGGGGATAGCGTATTTTTTTTTGGAGCGCTTTAAGACCTCCTTTTATTTCCGGCATTTTTTCACAGACAAGGTAGTTTCCTTCCTGGTCTTTAACGGCCTGCTGCCCATAGACCAGCCCATAACACAGTAAAAATGCGGTAATAGTAAAAACGGTTGTTTTGTTCATGTGTTTCATAAATCCTCCAACATGGTTCTCGCGCGCTCTCTCACAAGGGCCAGTTGCCAATAACTAAAGTTTGTGTTGGCAATATCTGTAAGAATCTTTTTTGCTCCTGTTTTATCGCCAGAGGCCCTCAGCGCAAGCGCCTTAAAATATAAAAAATATGTATTGTCTGGATCTCCTTTGTCAAAGGCCTCTAAAGATTCTTGCGCATTGCCTTCCATTAAGGTGACCATACCCAATAAATTATTATAGTCGTACATGGCCGTGGGGCTGTTAATCTTTTCTGTTATTTGTCTGAGTTCGCTGAGGTAGTTCTTTGCTGTATTGTATCTTCCAAAAAGAACGTCTCTCCAAGCTTTCATATAAAGAGTTGTTGTTTTGCTGTTTCTGTTCATTATGTCATCTTGAAAAATAGCGGTTCTTTTTTTTCTATAGAGTTCGTTTTTATTTAGGGCGCTGTCTGCTTTTGCCTCCATTTGATTATGGGCATAACAAATGAATTTCTGCCAGCTCAATTGCGCTTTTCTCTGTAGAAGAGCCTCCCCGGAAAACCCAAGAATATCCAGGTTTTTTTCTGTTTTATTAATGTTTTGTATTGCGCCTGTATAATCATCCTGAAAAATAAATGACCATGTTATATAATTGTTTAGGATAAACTTTGACTCTTTAATGGGTGCTTGTTGAACCGCAAGGTCGTATTGTTTTCTTGCGGTGATAAAATCTCCGCTGAACATATAGTTGTGTCCTGAAACAGTTAATGCTGTGCCCTCAGCAGATGAACCTTTTCTTTTTTGTATTGATTTTTCATAAAAGGGCTTTGCTTTTTCAAAATCTCCTATTTTTCTGTAGAGGTTTGCCTTGCTGTGATAAGACTGCCCGGATTCCGGTCTTATTCTGATTAACTCATTTATATATTCTAACCCGCCGTTAACATACTTTTCCTGGTCCGGTGCCATTTTCAAAGAACCGTGTTCACTAAAATACTGGCCCCATAGCTGGCTATACGCAAAATAGTTGTCGCTATTCAAATTAATTGCCTTTTCAAAAGCCTCTTTAGACTTAATAAACTCTCTTCGCAATTCATACACATACCCTAGATTATTATAAGCCTCATAAGACTGGGGGTTTTCCCCGGTAAGTTTTTGTGAAAACATTAAAGCATCGTCAAGATTACCTGTATCAATATTTTTTACAATATCCAAGATCAATTGTTCTTGTTTGGTTACTTTTTCTTTTAAAGAGTGTGCTTTTTCCTCTCTTTCTTTTTTTAACAGTTGATTCGGGTGGTCGTTGTAAAGAAGTGCCATAACAAAGTCTGGATCCTGGACCAGAGCTGAATCAAAATATGCGACTTTTTCAACATACCCTCCAGACTCCCATTCTATAATGGCTCTTTTATAAAAGTTTTTTGCTTTTTCTGACTTTGTGGTGATAGGCAACTCAATAATTTTTTGTTTGCCACAATGAAAAGAAATAATAATAAAAAGAAATAATAATGTTTTTTTCAAAAAAACTCCTTTTTTAGTTGAATAATAAACAGGCGATGTTCAATAGCAACACAACAAATACCATCCGGGAAAATCTGTCCTTCATAATGTCTTATAAATTAACATATAATATGAAATTATATATTATTTATATAACTGTGGTTGTATGTTGAAAACTTGAATGCATACAGCATGGACATCTTTATATAGAACTCTATAATGGGTAATACTTTAATAAATACTTTATGTGGATTTGTAAAAATTATTGTTGAAAACCAAAATGTTTAAAGTAATAAAATGTTTATTTTTTACAAAAATTATTGTTTTCGTCATTTTCCACAAAATTTATTAGTACTGTGCATAACTATGTGGACACGGCTACTGTTTTATTTCAATATGAAACTTTTCCCGTGCTTTCAATATCCAGTTTTGGTACCAATCCATTTTGGTTTTGTTTAAAGCCATTTCTTCCAGTTCCGGCCAATGGTCTTCTGGGTTGGGCCGGCCTCCCTTTTTTATTCCTTCCAGCCACAGCAAATGAAACCCAATAGACGAATTGATAGGGGGGCTACAGGAATTCATATCAATATATTTCACGGCCTGCCCTATTTCAGGCACCGGGTAATTTTCTGGATTAAGCCAGCCAAGGTCACCTCCAATTTCTCGGGTTGATTCATCAGCAGAGTGTTTTTCAACAAACTTTTTAAAATCATCAAGCGATGAAATAGAGTCTTTATATGACGTTGCCAGGCTGAAAGCGCGCTTGTTGTCTTCAGCGGTGATCTCTGGGGTTATTAGAATATGCCTTACTTTTATTTTGTCGCCCTGTTTTTCCAGCGTCTCAATTATATGATACCCAAACTCTGTTTCCACCGGATTGCTGACTGTTCCTTCCTCCAGCGTAAAAGCAACCGTCTCGAAGTTTTTCACAACGGATCCCCGCTTTACCCACCCCAGGTCACCGCCTTTCTTACTGGAGCCGGGATCCATGGAATAATCGGCTGCAAAGTCTGCAAATGAACCACCACCAACAATTTGTGATTTTATATTGAGCAAGGTTTCCATGGTCTCTTTTTTTGCAGATTCGCTGGGGTTAATTGGTATTAAAAGGTGTCTTATTTTTGCTTTCAGGGGCAAGACAGGAAGACTGTCCCGATAGGTTTTATAAAATTCTCTCACCAGCCCGCGGCTTATGCTTACGGTATTCATAAGCTGCTGTTGATATTTTTCGGAAATCAGTCGGTCCTGCATATCAAACCAAAACTCTCTGCGGAAGGACTTAATAGACTGCCCAAGCGTTTCTTCTGCCGCCTTTTCGCCGCCGGCTTGGGCTACGAGCATTTCTATTTGCTGGTCAAGCGCGGCCTCAACGTCTTTTTCTCCCACTTCAATAGAGTCAAGCACTGCCATTTCAAGCAGGATCTTTTGATCAACCATAGACTGCAGAATTGTATTCTGTAAATGAATAAATATTTCAGGATTTGTTCGAGGGTCAATGCGCCGCTGAATAGCAGCCATATTTATCATTTGCGCCAGGTCGCTTTTCAGAATGATATGATTTTCAACGATTGCAGCAACCCCATCAAGATATTGAATGTTTTCTTGAGGAATTAGCGAAGATGTAAATATAATAAAAAGGAGTTTTTTCATTTGATCAATAGTATAATGAGTTTATAAAAACATTTGAGCTTTCTCTGAGGCTGTCAACGACGGAATTTATCATTACCGCACGGTTTTGTTTCAAGAGTCTTTGATAGATTTCATCATAGGCGCTTTCGAGGCCAACCAGGGTTCCCTTCTTGTTTTTTTTGACAATCTCTATGATGTGAAAATTATTATTCACCATAATGGGGCCCACAACACCCACATCGTCGTCCCGAAAAACAACAACATCCAGCTCTTTTATAAGTCGCCCCTTCTTTACGGTTTTGGTGTTTACGCCATAAAGAGAAAAAAGTTCATCCATTGAATCGCCGGATTTCTTTTTTTTCAACCTTTTTTGTATATTGCGCGCATCGGAGATGTTGTCCGTTATAAAATGGTGTAAAACGGCATCATCAGTCGACCGTACAAAACTAGCAGCGTTTGACTGGTAGTACTGACGTATTTTTTCTTTTGATAGTGTTGAAGCGGGGGTAGCCCTTGTTTCCAGATAGGCCCCAACAACAAGCTTGATAAAATAACTCTCTCTTTTGTTTATCAGGGTCTCGTCTTTGTCCAGGCCCATTTTTTTAGCCTCCTGAAAGAGGATGGCGTTGTTTACCCAGTCGTGGATATATGTTCTTATTTGGTCCGAGGACCGTTGTTGGGGGGATAAAACCGACTCGAGGCGGTTCGCTGTTAAGACCTGGTCGTTTACGCGAGCAAGGACAATAGAATCGTCACCTCTATTTTTGCTGCAGGCAAAGACAATGAGAAAAAACGGTAAGAACCAAATGTGCTTCATAAGTAGAAATTACTTGGCTAACCACTTTAAAACAATTTGGCAAAAAGACGCACAGCCAATACAACAGAATCAAAATTCTTATAGCGAATTGTGAAAAGCAAATTATCTTTTTTTGTTTTGCCAAAGGAAAAAAGATAATTGTTTATTACTGCCCAATCGGTAATGCGCGTTATGAGGGCTCCAATAGAATCAAAGGGCTTTATATCATCAAATTCAAAAGTTGCGCTATCGGTGCCCAGTTCAATTTTACTAATTGACTTATTTTTGAAAAGAGCGCGCACACTAGCCAGGGTGATCAAGTTTTTTGTTTCTTGCGGGATGCTACCAAAACGATCGTGAAGTTCCGTTTTTATTTTTTCAATATCTTCTACAGAAATATTTTTTGATAGCCGGTCATAAAAACCAAGTCTTTGAGATGGGTTCTTTATATAATGATCCGGAATAAGGGCATCAACATTCAAAACAATATCAGGGTGCCGCTGCTGATCTTCTTTTTCAAGGGCGCTATTAATCTCGTCTTTTAACAGTTCGCAGTACATCTCAAAACCAACAGCGCTTATATGGCCACTTTGTTTGTAGCCGAAAAGACTTCCGGCCCCTCGAATTTCAAGATCTTTCATCGATATATCATACCCGGATCCAAGCGATGTATATTGTTCAATTGTTTTAAGCCTGCGGTAGGCTCGCTGATCCAGCCGTTTTTTTGGTACCAGAAGCAAACAATTTGCCTGGCGCTCCCCCCTTCCAACGCGGCCGCGCATTTGATAAAGCTGTGAAAGTCCAAAGTTGTGTGCGTCATTGATTATCATACAATTGGAATTAGAAACGTCCAGACCGGATTCTATTATAGATGTACAAATAAGAACATCAATACCGCCCTCAAAAAAAGAAAGAACCCTTTGCTCCAATTCGCGGCTGGGCAGCTGCCCATGTATGTAGCCCACCGCCGCTTTTGGAAAGGTTTTTGAAACCGTGTCTGCAAGGAAAGAAAGAGATAGGATGTCGTTGTGTACGAAATAGACCTGTCCTCCATGTTGTAATTCTCGCTTAATGTAGCCATTGATCAAAGCCCAGTCAAAATAGCGAACATCGGTGTTGATAGGCTTACGAGATACTGGCGGCGTCTGGATGCGGGTAATATCTCTCAGTCCAACGGTTGACTGTTGCAGCGTTCTTGGTATTGGCGTTGCTGATAGGGTTATTACGTCAAGATGGGCCTTAAGGCTCCTGATCTTTTCCTTATGCCGAACGCCAAACCGGTGCTCTTCATCTACAATCAGCAAACCAAGAGAATGGACAATAACATCGGGGGATAAAAGTCGGTGGGTGCCGATTAGAAGGTCTACTTTGCCGGCAGATGCTTTTTCTAAAATGCTCAACTGTTCTTTTCTTGTTTTGAATCGGGACAGCAGGGCGACATAGACACCGAGGGGTTCAAGACGTTCTTTGCAGGTGATATAATGTTGGTCGGCCAGGATGGTGGTGGGGCAGAGAAACATGCACGACTTTTTTGATATTATAGCTCTCATTATTGCCCGCAGTGCAACCTCTGTCTTTCCAAACCCCACATCTCCACAAACAAGGCGGTCCACGGGAAAGGGTTTTAACATGTCGCCTAAAACATCATTGATTGCCTCTCTCTGATCGGGCGTTTCTGTGAATGGAAAAGAAGAGGCCAGGGCCGACTCCAGCTCACTATCTGCGCTGTAGGAAAACGGCCTAGGGTTTTGTTTTTTTGCATAAAGCTCTATTAGTTCCTTTGCCACCACCCTGACTGCTTTTCTTGCTTTGCGCAGTTCTTGGCCCCACGTTTTAGATCCTAACGAAGAAACAGCAGGTTTGGAGGTTGCGCCCAGGTGTCGATGTAAAAGACCCATGTTTTCTATGGAAACAAAAACAACGGCGTTGTCTTTATATTCAAGTTTTATAGTCTCGCGGTATCCGCCGGGCTGGTCTTGTGTTGTCAATCCTTGATAAGTGCCAACCCCAAATCGTTTATGAACAAGAAAATCTCCTCGTTCAAGGCCCGCGAGATTTTGCAGTGTAAGCTGACGCTGTTCTTTTTTTGTGGGAGGGCTCCACTTTTGAATATGTTTTTTTTCTTTTAACAGGTCGCCGACAGATATAACTAAACACCCAAGGACCTTGGAATAAAAACCTCTATTAATTGGTGAGTTTATTTCAATGTGGTTTATACCAATATCTTTTTTTACAGCGCCCACGACATCCCTCTCGCCGCTAATAAAAATACGACAGCCATCATTGGTTTTTAAGAACGTTTGTAGCTCTGCCATTCGCTCCCTTTTTGTTGTTTTTAAAAATACAATCGCTGATGCGCCGGCATCAACAGTGTGCCCTGTGTTTTTTTCCTGGAAAATGCTGAAGCCATTTTTAGCGCTGGATATTTGAAACACGGCAGAGCCAACAATTCGCTCTTTAAGGCCAATATTATTAGTATGTTGTGTGTTTTTAATCAGGCCTTTTATGTTTGTGGTTTGGATATTTTTCGTTGTTAGTTGTGTGGCCGGGTCAAAATAGGCAATTCTATCAACGGTGTCAAAGTTGAACGAAAATCGGACTGGAAAAACAAAGTGCGGAGGATAAATATCAATTAGGTCCCCCTTTCGGCAATAGGATCCGGGATCAATTACAGTATCCACCTTTTCATATCCAAAATCAATTATCTTTTTTATGGCTGTATCCATATTAATCTTTTCGCCCAGCTTAATAAAAATGTGGTTTTCTTCCATTAAAGAAATCGCAGGTATGTCATTCTCCTCTAGCGCCAGGCTGGTAGTGAGAATAACTGGATTATTTTTTTCTATTAGATTGAAAAGCACATCCTGCCTGTATCGCTCACGGTGTGAAATGAAACCTGGAATCATTTCAGCCCTGTCTTTTTCTGGATAAAAAAAAACTGATATATCATGTAAAAGTAAAAGGGATTCATAGATTATATAAGATCGTTCATATGTTTCCAAAGACAGAATAATTGGCGCACGTAACTGTTTGTTGATTTCTTTTACGAAAAGGCAAAGGGCTTCCTGTGTAAGCCCGGTTAGGATGTCCCCGTTAAGGCAGTTGGTTAAAATGTTTTTCGGGAATATGTTTTTCAATTATATTGATGTTTCACGTGAAACACTATATTTCATATGCGATGAAGGTTAACCATCATAACAGAGATGTCTGCAGCGGTCAGGCCAGATATTCGCATCGCCTGTCCTATGTTTTCAGGCCTGACAAAAGAAAGCTTTTCTTTTGCCTCGGTTGATAGTCCAACCATGGAAAAATAGTCAACCTTTGGTGGAATTTTTTTGAACTCGTTATTTTTTAATTTTTCAACATCTTTTAAATGCCGCTTTATATAGCCCTCATATTTTACCTCAGCTTCTACATCGAGATAAAGTTCGTTTCTGCTCCATTCAGGAACCTTGTTCTCGATGTCGATGTTTTTAAAATAATGTTTTGGAATATCATTGATTGATACATCGGGGCGTTTCAAAACAACGGAGGCTTTTTGTTTGTGTTTTAAGGTAAAATTAGGTTTTTTGATTTCATTAGGTGACAGCGATTTAAATAAAGCGCTCCTTATTTTTTCTTTAATTCGGATACGTTGTTCTATGTTTTTCTTTTTTTTGTTTTCAAGGAGGCCAGCAGAATTAGATATTTCGTAGAGACGCTCCTCCGTATTAGAATAGCGTAGCATCAATCGAAATTCGGCGCGGGATGTGAACATGCGGTAGGGCTCCTGGGTGTCTTTTGTTATCAGGTCATCGATCATAACGCCTATATAAGACTGATCACGAGTTAGAACAATTGGCGCTCTTTCTTCTATAAAAGCAGCTGCATTGATTCCAGCCAAAAGTCCTTGTGCACCAGCCTCTTCATATCCAGATGTGCCATTGATCTGGCCCGCAAAAAAGAGACCAGACACTTCTTTCGTTTCAAGGGTTGATTTTAATTGTGCGGGGTGAAAAAAATCGTATTCTATGGCATAGCCTGGACGAAAAAACACAGCATTTTTTAAAGCAGGAATTTTGCGAAGAGCACGAAGCTGGACTGCTTCTGGCAGGCTGGTTGAGAATCCATTTGTATAAATTTGATCGGAATTTAGCCACTCAGGTTCTAAAAACAGGGTATGTGAGTCGTGGTGTGAAAATCGGTGAACTTTATCTTCAATTGAAGGACAATAACGTGGTCCGATACCAGCAATATCGCCGGTGAACATGGGAGATTTTTCGAGGTTGTTTTTTATTATGTTGTGGCACTGCTCATTTGTGCGAACCGTATGGCAGGGGATGTTTGGCGGAGAAAAATTTTTTGTAATGTAAGAAAAAGGGACTGGATTTAAGTCGCCAAACGCCTCTTTTGTTTTGTCCCACAAAACAGATTTTTTATCTATTCGAGGTGGTGTGCCCGTTTTTAGTCGCCCGGCATTGAACCCAAGGCTTTTTAAAGCGTCGGTCAATCCGCTAGACGGACCCTCCCCAAGCCTGCCTGCAAGCGCTTTGCGCCCGCCAATATGGATGATCCCGGAAAGGAAGGTGCCGCAAGTAATTATAACGGCATGGCTATGGATTATATCACCGGTACGAAGAACGACACCATGTATACGGTTGTTTTTAACAAAAAGGTTAACAACCTCGCCCTCTATTAGTTTTATACTCTGTTTAGAGATTTTATTTCGGACAAGTTTTTCATAGACTCTTTTATCAACCTGTGCCCTGGGGGACCACACGCTGCGGCCTTTTGTTCTATTCAATATTTTAAATTGAATTCCTGATTTGTCGGTGAACTCTCCCATAGAGCCTCCAAGAACATCCATTTCTCTAACAATCTGGCCCTTGGCAAGACCGCCGATTGCAGGGTTGCAGGACATTCGACCGACGGATTTTGTGTCCATGGTGATAACAGCTGTTTTTATACCAATTTTGGAACAGATGAATGCAGCCTCGGTACCAGCGTGCCCGCCGCCCACCACTAGTATTCCATATTTATTGAATTGTTTCACGTGAAACTCTATTTACCTACGCAGAACTCATCAAAGATTTTTGTTATAATATCATCTGCGCACGTAGCCCCTAGAATGACATCAATTTGTTTTATTGCTTCACGCAGTTCAAAAGAGACAAGCTCATATTCGGGGCTGCTTTCTTTTAAAAATGACGCTGCGTTTAAACTGTGCCTGTAGCACCGAGACAGGGAGTCGGCCTGTCTTTTTGTAATAAGCGACACGTCGACATTTCTGGAAGCGCCACCAGTGAGAGCGGTATATATCGCCGTTTTTAATGCCCCTATTCCTTCTCCGTTTTTTGCCGATAGATAAAAAAACCCATCATTAACTTTTTTAATATGTTTTGTATTATGAAGATCTGATTTGTTTATTATATGAATTGTGTGTTTTGTAGGCGCAATATTATCAACAACATCGTGTACTTCAAGCAAAAGATCACAATTCTTCTTAACCGATAAGGCGCGACGCACCCCCTCCTGCTCAACAGCGTCGCGTGAATCACGGAGCCCGGCAGTATCAAATAGCTGTACTGGGACACCTTTAATAGTTAGCTCAGTTTCAATGTAGTCTCTTGTAGTTCCGGGATGCTCGCTTGTAATTGCGCGTTCGGTGCCGATGAGAGCGTTGAACAGAGTTGACTTACCAACATTGGGTTTTCCAGAGATTACCACACGCGCACCGGAAATATAAAATCTGTTTTCATCAAACCCCTCTAAAAATAGTTTACAATTAGATGATATATTATTAATTGTTAATAATGAGTTTATATTAAAATCTTCATTGAAGTCCTCTTCTGATATATCCAGACCGTGCTCACACGAAGAAAGAAGAGATATAATATCGTTTCGTAACGAGGTAAGACGAGAAGACAGGTCCCCAGAAAAAGCCCTGTTTATTAATTCAGAGGCGCGGACCGACTTTGAAGAAATAAGTTGGGCAACAGATTCCGCCTGGACAAGGTCTAATTTGCCGTTTAAAAATGCGCGCTTAGTGAATTCACCAGGCTCAGCTAGGCGAAGACCAATTTCAAGAAAAACAGATAAGATAGAGCTAACAATAATAGGATTACCATGACAAGAAACCTCAACAACATCCTCAGCGGTATAAGAGGCGGGCTCGGGGAAAAAAGTTAAAATACAAGTATCAATTATAGCGCCAGAGTTATCAAAAATTCTGGATAATGTAGCCTCCCGGGATGGAAAATGTTCTAAAGGTCTTTTTGAAACAGAAGAAACAGATTCAAAAGCAATCGGACCACTCAAGCGCAAAACAGAAAGACCGCCAATACCAGGCGGGGTTGATGGGGCGATTATTGTGTCGTTCGCCAAAATAAAAACTAAACAGCGGTCTTTACTTCAGCGGGAGGGTGGGGATGGGTTGTAATGAACTTTTGCTGAACGATGGTTAAAATGTTAAATAGGGTATAATACAAATTAAGACCAGAAGGAAACGAATTAAATAAAAGGAAAAAAAAGCCAGTCATAAAATACATCATCATTTTCTGTTGGGCCTGCTGTTCGCCGCCGCTAGGCGACATCATACGCTGTTGTATAAACATAGATATAACCATAAGGATAGGAAGAACGGCTACGTGAGCGCCATAGATAGGAATAGAAAATGGAAGAGTGTACACAGCATCGGGAACAGAAAGATCCTTTATCCAAAAAACAAAAGGCTCAGCTCGAAGCTCAATGGTGGTGCGAAACACCTGAAACAGCGCGAAAAGAAGCGGCATTTGGAGCAACATTGGAAAACACCCGCCAAGAGGATTAACACCCTTATCTTTATAGAGCTTCATGGTTGCCTGGTTAAGTTTCTGAGGATTGTCTTTTAATTTTTCACGAATAGACGCTATTTCTGGAGCCAGGCGCTGCATTGCCGCCGTAGACTCATAGCTTTTCTTTGTCAGGGGAAAAACAAGTATTTTTACCAGCACAGAGAATACAACCAGGACAAAACCGTAGTTAGGAATGTAATCATTCATCTTTTTTAAAACCCAGAGCACTCCTTTTGAGATAGGGCGAATAAACCAAAAACCAAAATCCATAACACGGTCAAGGTCTTTTCCCACGGATTTGACTCGATCGTACTCTAAAGGCCCCAAATAGAGCCGAAGTGAAGAAGCCCCGGAAGCGGGGAGAGACAGGGCCATGTCATATAACTCTAGGCCTCCATTTGTGCCGGAGATGGATGCAGAAGAAACATCTCCGGAACGTTCTGGAATAAGGGCTGAAATAAAATATTTTGTACGAATAGCCACCCATTCAGTGGAGCCGTTAAGATTCATAGACTCAGACTCGCCATTTTTTACTTTTAGGTCAACAAGCTCCCCGCCCTGGAATACATAAGAATAAAAATATGTTTTGTCATCTTTTTCGTTTTTTTCAGTAGTTGTAAGGCCACCATACCAGCCGAAAGTATAAGCGCCCGCAAAGACTTGGTCTGCAACGCCGTCCAAGTTGGTGTTTATATCTATAATATAACTATCGGGATAAAAAGTTAGAGATTTTTCGATTTTTTTGTTGTTGCCCACATCTATGAAAAAGGAAAATATTGTAGGGGCCGTTATTGCGCCGCTGAAATGCTTGCCGTCCGGGCTCCAGGGAGCGCTGAGATCGACATCTTGACCATCGATGTTTTTATAACGAATCACCAGGTTCTCACTATTAATAACGTTAATAAGGTTTAAAAATCCGCTGTCTTGACCGGTATAGTTAAAAGTCTCAAAAGACACCAGAGAGCCGCCGTGTTTGGATGAAAGCCGTGCGCGGTAAAGCTCAGTATCAATTGTGTATAACTGTTCTTCCTCCTGCCCGGGTAAAGACAACGATGCGCCAGCAGCATCAGGCGCAGGTTCCGGGCGCGGTATTGCCGGCATTTCTTTTGGAGCTGATATTTCAGGGCTGGGATTTTTAACTGTATGCAGACTGTCGGAGGGAGGCGGGACGGGCGACACAAGCTCCATATAATATGGTGTAAAGATTAAAACCAGAGCAATAAGGAAAAAGGCAAGAAGCGTGTTTCGGTCCATTTTAATATTGTGTGCGCATGTCAGCGAATGCAGAAATGACGGCTATGGCTTAAAAAAGGAGAAAAAATGAGAAATAATTTCATTGGCGAAAATGCCGGAGACCCGAGGAGCTTACAAAATAATCTGAGATTAAACAGACAGGCGCTTGCGGCCTTTTTTACGCCGCCGCCTCAACACAGAACGACCACCGACGGTAGCCCTCCTTGAGCGAAACCCGTGTTTATTTTTTCTTTTTCTTCTGCTGGGTTGATAGGTTCGTTTCATTTTGTCTCCAAAAAAGCCCGGGAAACTACAAAACAGCGACGCCTAACACAAAAATAAAATATATAACAGAAAAAGAAAAACAACCGTTTCTCTATTGGTGCCACAGTGTAAAAACCTCTAATTTTTAACAGCAAATTATATGTGGACAACTTGTGGATAACTACACTATATGAAACATGATGCGCTCTGGTCTTCAATAGAGAAGGAACTGGCAGGGGTTCTTCCGGCGCACGCCATGAATACGTGGTTTGACCCTATTTATCCAGTAGCGCTGTCAAATGGCGAGCTTCTATTAGAAGTGCCCAATCAGTTCTTTTTTGAATGGATAGAGTCACACTATAAACAAAACATGAGGAAAGCCATCCTGGCTGTTACCGATGAAAGAATAAAACCTAAATTTATTGTTTCAGCGGAAAGGGAAGAATTAAGAACCGACGAACCTGTCTTTTCAAAAAAT
>Ga0208766_1000187_pt1 | contig 33061 bp, 29 predicted proteins | sample ETN01SmetaG_3_FD_185792 | JGI IMG/M metagenome (GOLD analysis project Ga0208766, IMG submission 185792) | Marine microbial and viral communities from oxygen minimum zone, Eastern Pacific Ocean - ETNP2014F12-01SV263 (SPAdes) (version 2) | ecosystem: Environmental > Aquatic > Marine > Oceanic ... | reverse complement strand
CCCAAGTTAGCAAAACTGCAGAGACTGGCGAAGCACTTGCTAGAGGCGCATGGATTGTACGCGGTAAGCGAAACTGGTTGCGTGATTTAAAGATGGAAATGACACTAGGAATGGCTGTCATCAATGGAATTCCACTCCCACTGACTGGCACCCATCAAGCAGTCACACAGTTGTGTAGTCGGTGGGTTAGAATCGGACCGGGTAATACCAAGAAGGAAACCCTTGCCAATCAAATTGCAAAATCCACTGGCCTTACTCAAGACGATGTATTGGGTGCCCTACCGCCAGGGAATATACAAGTTATAGAGGATAATAATCTCTTGAAATCAAGATAGAATATCTTCCATCCTACCCTTTTCAGCGGCTTTCTTGATGCATCGCGCTATTCTTCTGCCTACGCTCATATCTGTCTCGTTGACATTCATGTATGGTGAACCACCTATGCTAACATTACTGCCAGCGACTATTCTAGCTGATACCTCAAACACTCGGAACTCAAGTTTGTCGGTAACGATAGCCTCCAAACAGAACGGACCAATCATGCCACGCGCTCCCTCTTCTAATTCAAGAGAGGCTGCTACTGCGCCCTCCCCAAGACGGAATGCTTCGGGAAGAAGTGATTCACGTAGAACCACTTCGGCGTTCCCGGTGACAACAAACGAGGGCTCCAAACCCATATCTCGCAAATCCCTTAGAGAACCTAATTTGTAGAACTCATCGACATTAGCCTCATCTCGGCGATCGATTGTGAGTAGTTCAAGGCGGCCTAATTCATCTCCATCACGTGAACCAATACCCTCAACTTGGTAACCATCATCGCAGATTGGGTCATAGAAGAATTGCATGTAATAGCGCGTTCCCAGAATATATTCCTGGATTGTGAAATCCTCTTCCAGATCTACATTCCTGCGGAAATCTCTGAAGTTCCTAGCCACGAAATAACCGCGGCCACCCTTAGCTCCAGCATACTTGACTATCACTGGGCCATCAATGTCGTGTGGATCGTCAATGACCTTAGGCATAGTACACCCCCCCATTTCCAGCCATTCTCTTTGGGTATCTCTACCCGCTTCCCATTTTAGGATACGGCGGTTGCCAAAAGTTGGAACTTCTAAAGCAATGAAATTGTCAGGGCCAAGATATTCCACTAGAGAGCCATGCGGGATTATGATGACATTACGCTCTCTGAACCATTCTGCATAATCTAGCATCTCTTTGTAATCATCAAGCATCAGCCATTCGTCTGGCTCGGCCCCTGGGAACGCTTTGAACATTTTACGGCGGCCTTCACCTACTGCAATTCCTAGAGTTCTGAAACCCTCTGCACGAGCCCCATGAAGAATCTGAAGAGAAGAATGAGAAGCTACAACTCCAATGGTAATCTCATCGGAATTATAGGATGACAACCAGCCGGATAGGGCACCTGAGTTATCGACCATTACGAATGGGTGAGGGGTCCACTAAATGAGTATGACGGAGGAGTCTGATGGCATCAACCATATTGATTAATCAATTGCGCTCAATTAGATTGTGGAAATGAGTGGTTATCTTTTTGCAACCACTTTCATTTCAACTGCAATTGATGTAGGAAGAGATGTTACAGACACGGTTGTTCTTGCAGCCAAAATATTAGAGAAATACTCGCCATAAATCTCATTATATCCTTCGAAATCTCTTTCCATATCTACTAGAAAACATAGACAATCAACCACATTCTCAAGAGATAAATCGACCTCTTCAAGAATTGATTTGATGTTCTCTATAACTTGCCTAGTCTGCGCTTTAACATCATAATCTAATGGCCCCCCATTTTCATCCCTAATTGCACCACCGACTATCTCGTTAGTCTCGGGATGCCTGGGCCCAATTCCAGATACAAAAACCAAATCACCCACTTGGTGAGCATGAGGATAAGTACCCACTGCTTTAGGAGCCTTATCAGAGAAAATAGGGCCATCTTCAGGCAACTAAATCATCCCCTTATCCAAGACGTTTCGATCTCCAGTGTAATAATCAATGTCATCCTCATCAAATTCTTTATCACCAATTGAATTACTGGTTGGGGTTAGTTGAATAATTGCTCCACCTGAACCGTGAAGTGCAGCATAAGCAAGGACCTCGCCGTTGTAATTATTTGATTGTCCCATCGTTGCAGCCATCCACCATACTGGTTTGTAGGCAACCACTTTTTGAACTCGTATTTGGCCGTGTATTTCTCTGCTAAGTTGGCTTAAATCTTCAAGACGACCTTCACTGAAAAACTGCATTATTTTTTGGTTCCATTCCTCATCCTTAGGACTGTGAATTTTATCCTCTTCTGGCGCAATATGTTCAGTAAACATTCGGTTAGAAAGAGTAGATACAACTACTACAATAGCCTTTTTTCCTTGAGCCTCAAGAGTATCTCGTGCAGCTTTACCAAGCACAATTGATTCTGCACGGTTAGCATATACATTAGATGATACAATACATGCTGGGATTCGGTTATCGGGGTTGAGTAAACTTAGGGCTACAACTGAACCTGTATCAATTGGAAAACCGTCGTAGTTGATAGTTCTAGAGTGTAAACCCCTCTTACCACAGTTATCGTGGTAACCTTGGGCAAATTCAGTGTCCATCTTGAACTCGTATGGCATACTACCAAGAAAATGGAAGTCATCGTCAACATGGACCCATTTAGGCTCAGGGTTCGCTTGAATTTGATGGCCAATAATACTCGGCCATGTTGTTGAATAAATCAGAATGATGTCAGCATTACTCTCTTCAATTCGCTGTCTTGCAGTATCGTAAGCAGCACGAAGTCTACCCCATCCTTCATTTTGTTCTGGCACAAGAAGTGGGTGAGGGTGAGGGGGGACATAGAGCCCAAAGCAAATTGGGGAATCACTCAAAGTACCAACTCCCTTGTTTCAGGATTTGGATCCCAAGCGGCAATGGTATTCCCAGTGCCAATTACTGATTGATAGCCGTAGATTTCTGCAGGATAGTCTGGCATCCCCATAGCTTCCATCATCCAACTAAATGAACCTGAATCTGTTTCAGCAATTGTTTGCTCTGTAAATTCTGGCATTAAATCAACCACCTCTTGCATCTTACCTTGACGCATTAAATCAATCAATTTCATGTCCCAAACATAGTTGCTGTGGTTGTATATATGTTGTTTTGACATATCTTCAGGTAGTGGCGACTCAACAGTAAAATGACGATGTGATAGGCTATGGCTTGAGACAAGGACTACTCGTTTGTCACTCTCTAAAATCGCCTTACGACAAGCTCTTCCAAGCGCACGTGCTTGCTCATTCATGACTTCTACAGAATAGTAATGTCTATTGCGATTTGAGGAAATGGGTACTACTGGTTTGTCCCAATCTGGATTCAACATATGAGCTGAAACAATAGTTCCATAGTCGATACGGAAATCTTGGTTTTCCATCATCATTGTAACTAGGCCCGCATCTTTAGCGGCATCATGCATTGCTACTGACAAATCTACATCAACATTGATGTCATAATTAAATCGGAATAGATTTGGGAATATTGGATCAACTGATTTTGATTTGAAGTTAGGAAGACCGAGGAAATGGGTGCCAACATAGGTTTGCCAATGCGGAGTGAAAACTACCATGGCATCATAATCCAGTGATTTGAGTTTACGTGCGAGTTTGGCGTACCCCCATCTAAGGGTCTCCCAGCCACCTTCTGAGTGAGGTTCATTCTGTTCAGGGTTATCTGCATAAACCATGTGTGGAGGGTGAGGCGCAATGCAACCAGCAACTATCTCTCCCATGCCATCTCCTCCCAACTCATAGCCATTAATAATCTCAATCGTGCTTAATACAGATATTGACAGCCTCTGAGAAGAAGCCTAGACTCCAATCTCCACCTTCTCTTCCCACACCACTATTTTTGACTCCACCGAATGGCACCCGTAAATCTCGATGTAGCCAACAATTAACCCAAATCATCCCTGATTCAATTCGTTCTGCTAGTGCACTACCTGCATCTGTATCTGATGTCCAAATTGACCCAGCCAAACCATAATCAGTCATGTTGGCAATCTCGACTGCTTCATCATCATCAGTGAATGAATGCAATGTGACAACTGGCCCGAATATCTCCTCAGTTGAACATCGGCTATTTGGTTCCAGTCCATCGATTACTGTTGGTGTAATCCAATACCCATTATCGAAGGATTCAGGGAGGTTATCTGGAGCCCCGCCCCCACAGAGAATATTTCCTCCTTCTTCTTTCGCAATCTCGATGTAAGATAGAATCTTGTCACGATGTGCCGCAGAAATTAGAGCACCCAACTGTGTGTTTTCATCAGAAGGGTCTCCCATATTCATGTTCGTTACAGAGGAAACAAATGATTCAACAAAATCATCATATATGGATTCATGAATTAATATTCGAGAACCACAAAGGCATACTTGTCCTTGATTCAAGAAGGACGCTCTAACAATTTCAGGCATTTTTTCATTGTAATTCGCATCATGCCGTATGATAGTTGCATTCTTACCACCCAATTCTAAACTGAGTTTTTTGAACCCTGAAGAGGCTGCCTTTGCCACTTCCCGCCCAGTAGCAGTACCGCCTGTAAAAGAAATCAGATTCACATCGGGGTGTGATGTCAGAGGAGAGCCTGCATCTATTCCATTACCATGAACTAGGTTGAACACACCCGGTGGAAGTCCAATACTATGTACCACTTCAGCTAAGAGATTTGCAGTCATTGGCGTCAATTCAGAGGGCTTAGCCACCACTGTATTACCCATCAACAATGCAGGCGCTACTTTCCAAGATAGAAGATACAATGGAAGATTCCAAGGGGTGATTAGTCCTGCTATTCCAACTGGTTTGTTGACCACCCTATTTGTTGCATCTCTCATCTCAAAAATCTGCTGTTCATGGGTGGAAATATGCTCGGCAAAGAATCTGAAATTAGATACTGAACGCGCTGCATCAACACTTCTTGCCAAGGATATTGGTTTTCCAGTGTCTAAACTTTCGAGTTTGGCAACCTCTTCCAATCTAGATTCTAAAGCATCAGCAATCCGGATTAACCAACTTGCTCTTTCTTCTACAGACAATGCGGACCAACCGATAAATGCATTCTTGGCTGATTTTACTGCTGCATCAATATCTTCTGATGACGAGCATGGAATGAGAGCAATTTTTTCTCCTGTTGCGGGAGAATAATCATCAATCCAATGGTCACATTGAGCGTTTTGAAACACACCACCAATGTAATTTCTGAAGGTAATTATTTCAGATTCTTCCACTTAATCACCTCAAGGTGTTTCATCATGATTTGACATAATTGAATACTGTCTCCAATCATAGTACCATCGATCACTATTAGGATCCCATTCATCCCATGTCACTACTGTTTCTAGATTATCAAGAAGTTTTGGTGGCACTACTCCAGGAACAATAAACGCTTTTTGGCGGTGTAATGGATATGGATTTCTTAATTCAATTCCAAGAACTCCCAGTACTGCTCTAGCAACATACCAAGTTGCTTGAGCGTTCCATCCATGTGCAATTTTGATAACTATGCCAAGTCCTTTTGGATAATCTGGATGAATAATTGAAAGACCTAGCAATCCATCTGCTCCTTCCTTGGCCAAAACACTACCTTCTCCAGCCTTTAAAATTGTAGAATCAAGGCGATTGAAACCTCCAACAAGGTCCGGATTGCGACACATCGCTTCCCAAATCCAATCATTGTCTTTAGTTGCTGCAAGGCCTGCAAACATTACTGATAATTCATTGACTGTATTCGAGATAGTAGGGAGGCCACAACCATCCCTAGCAACTCGAATAGGTTCCCAATCAGGTTGATCCATGAACTCTCTTAGTGTATCTAAGAATAGAGGGAACCAATCAGATTGAGGGAGGGTATATCCTGCGCGATTTATCCCTTTCAGATGGAGTGCTTTGAGTATAGCCGCATGTTCTCCTGAACATGTGTGAAACCAACGCCTTGGTCTACGAACCTGGCGACCAAATTGAACCAATGGCACATCAAGTGGGCATTGCATCAAACCCCATTCAGACTCACTAAGAATTGATTGAGCGGTGGCTACGTGTTCAGTATCTCCATTATGGCTAGAACAAGCAACTGCTTTTTGCTCCCAAGATAATTCCTTGTCTAGAACGTCAACGAATGTTTTCATCAATAGTGGCTTCATCATGGAGCGACCGTAACAGAGGACATTCCCTCCAAATGAATGTATTACCTCGGTACCGTGCGCCCAAGCAACAGCACCATGAATCGTATTTTCACTAACCTCATTTCTTCTGAAATCAACCAATGGTTCCCATTCAACATCTCTTCCCGTAGAGATACCCTCGTGAACTTCTCCAATCGGGGTTGTAGGATATACTCCTGAACCGGGCCTTCCTGAAGACACTGATGATGGCTTTTCCTCACTCAATTTATCGCCCCCCCATTAACAATAGGTGCTACTTCATTCATGAATGCTGTCATGTCTCGCTGAACCCTATTTGAGTCGTGGCGGAAGAAGTCAAACCATAGCATTAGTCTATCCTCTGGGTGAAACCTATCAATTATTTGGGCCGCAACTTCTTCGGCGTTTCCTATTACTGCATTGTTTGATGCCTTAGCAACTTTTGCTGGATCAATTGTCCCTTCTAATGCCCTCCAATACGAATTGAGGGTTACTTCTGCTTCAGCATGAGCTGCTAGTGAACGTTCTTCAGCAGACAAATCTGGCTCATCGTTTAAGAAAACCATCAATGTCCTTGGCATCATATTACGTTGCCAAGAGCCACCATCTGAATGATATACGTCTGCCATTCTTTCATGCGTCTCTTCAATCTGTTCAGGTGGAGTAATTGATAAATTGAAAACTTGCACAGGAAAATGCCTGTTTGCTTCAATTTGTAAAGCCGGTTCATGGCTACCTATTATCAATGTCAATAAATCTCTATTCCAATCCTGTGGTATACACTTGATATTTTCAAATTCATAGCGGCGTGGGAACTCAACTTCTGTTGGCATCTCACTCAGGCCCCTAACATCCATAGCCGCTGATTGCACTGCCTCCCAATCTTCATCACTACGGAAATTACCTCTATCTAGAATTGTTCTGCGCACACTATCTGATGAGAATGCCTCACCATTAATGAGGCGTAGGAAGATTTCACTTGCTTCCCAGAAAATTTGACCTCGTAAAGCGGGCCAAGCTGCCTCTTCGACTGCATCTCTTGGAACAATTCCGTATGGTGAAGCCATGAATTGAAAGCGACCTGCGGAATATCCAAGATGCAATTTTCTCTTATCATCCCTTAATTCTTGTAAGGCACAGAAGTTACCGACTCTTTCAGCCACAGCAATAGGGCCACCATTAGCCAATATTGCTAATACTGCAGCACCAATTTCAATGTTTTTTGTTTCCGCCATTGAAAGCACTGCTAACTGAAAGAAATCTGTACATAGTCCCACTTCACCTTCCCAGTGAGGAATTACAGGTTTACGATTACTTTTCTGAGTCTCTGTTGAAAGGTGAGCTTGGGCAATCCAAGCAACACCATAGCCAAGGTTGTCAGCGAGTTTCAATTGTTCTAAATAATTAGAATACATGGTCTGCTCATCAGGGCAGAAACCTGTTGAATCGGGTGTTTGGGAAATTGAAAAGAATATATCAAATTCCATCATTACACCTCATATTGAGCGCATTCTTCCACCATCAACAGCTAGGCTAACGCCTCTGATTGCACCGCCTACATCGGTGCATAAGAAAGCAATTGCAGCGGCGGTTTCAGCAGGATCAATGAGTCTATCAGCAGGCACCCCTGCTAGCCACCCTGCCCTAACCTCATCAGGAGAGCAACCACGCTTTTCAGAAATTTGACTAGCCAATGAATCTAATCTTCCAGTATCTGTAAAACCAGGTAATATATTGTTGATACTAACGCAAGATGGCAATTCTGTAGCATACGTCTTGGACCATCCAGCCATTGCTCCTCTAACAGTGTTAGATACCCCTAGATTAGCAATTGGCTCACGAACGGAAGTTGAAATTATATTGACAATTCTGCCATATCCCTCTTCTTCCATGCTAGGCAAACAATGCTTGACCATTTTTTGTGCCGCAAAAAGATGGCGGCGAAGGGGCTTGAGAAAGTCCTCATCACTTGCTTCCAATAATGGACCAGATGGAGGCCCCGCAGCGTTGTTGATTAGAATGTGAATAGGTCCATTTTCTTTGATGTGCTTTGGCAATAGGCCATCTATTACCCTGCCATCTTCTAAATCAATTGGAAGAACAAACGCATTGTTAGCACCCAAATCAATACACTCATTAGCCAATTCTGCTAATTTATCAGCGGACCTTGAGACCAAAGTCAGGGTTGCTCCAGCCTTTGCTAATGTTAACGCAGTAGCACGCCCAATCCCTGATGAGGCGCCACAAACAATAGCGTGTTTTCCATTCAATATATCATTCGCAAGTGGTGATTTTACATCCATTTTTTCACATCCATTATTGACATAGTGAGCATAGGTTAGTTCAGCCAATTTGTCCCTCACTACCTCCAGCACTTCTTCGGGTGCATTACGGAAGGTGGGGTGTTCGCTTTCACCTTGAGGGTGGCGCATTTCATCCCATTTTCCATCTTCATAGGCAACTAATGCCTCTTTCATCAGTACTCCTGCGAGTACTAAAGTCTCGTAGCACAAATCTTCGTAAGTCATACCACGGGTAACTGATACCTCTCTTCTAAGAAGTAATTCCCCGGTATCAATTCCATTATCACAAAAGTGAGTAGAAGAGCCAATTGGTATATCGTGATATACAGACCATGCCGGGCTAGCTGAACCGCGGCAATCTGGCAAAAGACCGGGATGACTGTTGATTACGCCATCTTTAGGATGGTCAAGGATTTCACCACGAATTATTCTAGTGCCACCAAATACAATTAGATCAAGTTCCAAATTTTCGATATGGGGCATCACATGCTCTGAATTGTGAATGGGAACAGAAATATGTGGCACATCAATACCCTGAACTTCTAATTCTACAAGTTGTTCCCCTATTGTTGGAGCAATATCATTGCCTTCTATTCTTTTGAGAAATTTCTCTCTTTCTTCATCCCCAATAGCACTATCTTCAGTGATAATAATGGAAGGAATGAAGCCTTCTGATAGGATTTGACGTAGCATTTCGCGCCCATATGGGTGCTCTTTGAGCAGCAGATATGCGAAGGTCGGCTTGCCCATGTTTCTCATATGCGCGAGGGGCCATAGATACCCGTTCTTTTCGGTTCAAAGATTATAGTAGGTTAAGTTCTGTAATTTCTTGTCGAAACCAATATTGTCCAAGAATGAAAACCAGAGTAAAGGCAGTAACATGCCCCAGCACGACATACATGGACGCACCGTGGTAAATGTGGGCATTCAAATATTATTTATGCTGAACTGATTGATTAATTGATACATTGTTTAGAGATGTTAGGGGCGACAAATCGTTAAGCCTCGGCAGTATCCCAAAAATATGAGTGGTAGCAAAACCTACGCTGATTATCTAGACTTACACACATTATTGTCTCTACAAGGAAATGATGCTGAACTGTCAAATGATGAACAGCACTTCATTATTGTACACCAAGCATTTGAATTATGGTTTCGATTAGTATTGATTGAGTTGAGGGCTGCTAGAACCCTACTCATGCAATCAATTCTCCCTGAAGATGATGTACCACGAATTGTTCATCACTTGAAAAGGTGTACAGAAATTTTCAGATTGATGACTAGTCAATGGAAGGTCATGGAAACAATGACCCCTCAAGATTTCCTTGATTTCCGAGAAAGGCTTGGAACTGCTTCTGGATTTGAATCATACCAAATGCGTGAGTTGGAACTATTGTTGGGTTTGCAGCAGAACCAGCGCGTAGGAGAAATGGATCCCCTAGGGCATTTCAGAAAACTTGCTGAAAGAGGTGGGGCTGATGCTGAAGTCCTTAAGCGACTTGAAGCTGAAGAAGCAATGCCAACAATGGGTGAAATACTTTCCAAATGGCTTGCTAGAACTCCCATCCAAGGTTCTTTGACATCAGATGATAATGATGATGAAGTTGTGGCTGAATTTGTTGAAGATTATCTTGCAGCACATAAAAAAATTGGAGAGGATGCCGTTGAGAGAATGACTAGGCAGGGAGTCAAAAACATGGTTTCTGTTGAGGAACGCTTTGCTGCAGCACACGATGCCGCAAAAGAATTCTTAGTTCCAGAGGGTGATATCTCGCGTGCTCGCGCTGGCTTGCTTTTCATTGAATCATATAGAGAACTGCCACTTCTTACGTGGCCAAGAATATTAATTGACACATTAGTTGAACTTGAAGAGTCACTAGTGTTGTTCCGAACACATCATGCTAGAATGGTTGAGAGAATTATTGGTCGTAGAGTTGGTACTGGTGGCTCATCTGGAGTTGACTATCTTGATGCCACACTAAAATACAGGGTATTCAGTGATCTTTGGAGCGTACGTACATTACTAATCAAAAAAGAATCTTTGCCGAAACTAAATCAACCTGGATTCTATGGTTTCGCCGGTGAAAGTTGAAACTAAAAGCAAGATTATCATTGAAGAAGTGAAAAGAAGAGGATGGTACAATGAAGGCCCCGGTAATATGTGCTGTTGCGAGAACTCCAGTTGGAAAATATCGCGGCGCACTTTCAGACCGTTCTGCGGTCGAACTTGGCATTCATGTAGTCAAAGGATTGCTTGAGCGTGCCGAAATAGACCCCGCAAGCGGAATCATCGATGAGGTGTTGTTTGGACAAGTACTCCAAGCTGGAGCCGGGCAGGCTCCGGCACGACAGGTCGCATTAGGTGCAGGACTTCCAAACAGTACACCTGCAACCACGATTAACAAAGTCTGTGGCTCATCGTTGAAAGCAGTCATGATGGCGGCGAATAGTATCCGGGCCGGCGAATACGATGTGATAATCGCAGGAGGAATGGAATCAATGAGCAATGCACCTTATTTCGCCCAGAAAATCTCTCGAACCGAATTTGGTGAAATGAAACCGACCATGGTCCATGATGGCTTGTGGGATGTCTACAACGACGAACACATGGGCAATACTGGCGAAACAATTGCAGAGGAATTTGGAATTACTAGAACTGAGGCAGATGGTTTTGCTGCATTTTCTCACTCAAAGTCTACAGTTGCATGGAATCAAAAATGGATGGATTTTGAAGTCATAGAAACACCGGGAATTGAACGCGATGAGGGTATTAATCCCGAATTACATCAAGCCTACAATCTCAAGGATGATTTATCGATACTTAATCAAATGGCACCTGTGTTTGCCGAAGATGGGCAAATAACAGCAGGGAACTCATCGCAACTCTCTGACGGTGCGGCGGCGGTTCTGGTCGCCAGTAGTGAAGCCGCGCAGGCAAATGGTTGGCCAGTATTAGCAACTGTAATCGATTACTGTACATCAGGAGTAAAACCTGCTAGAGTAATGGCCGCACCCATACCAGCGATTGAGGCACTGCTTGAGAGAAATAAAATGACCATAGAGGATTTGTCCTTTGTTGAACACAATGAAGCCTTCGCCACGGCCTCTATTGCAGTGGCAATGGGGTGCAACATTCCCGGTGAAAAATTGAATCCACATGGTGGAGCGGTGGCAATTGGGCATCCACTCGGAGCAACAGGTGCACGTTGCTTAATGACACTAATCAACGCATTACAACGCACAGGTGGAGGAAAGGGGATTGTTACCCTATGCCTAGGTGGTGGCAATGCTGTTGCAATGCTAATTGAGTCTGAATGACTTAATCCAAGTGTGGATCTACATCAATTGGTATGAGATGCTTCTCATATTCTAGAGTAGCAATCTTGAGTGGGTCAAGAACGAACCTAATGTTCACTTCATCAACACCATAGAGGGATACAAGTTCATCACGGAACTTCTCTCGCAACTCTTCCTCAGTTGCGTGGAGCGGAGCTCCCATGCTAATCTGCAAGGCTCTAGAACCTATGATTCGGGCCTTCTCAAAACGTGTGTGTGCTCTCTTCGGCTTTACCATTACAATCACCACAGACTATGTCTGTGTGGCGGCGACCTTCGCCTCTCTCATAAGGCATTCGGGTTTTGAAACATTTATTCTTCACTCAAATCAGGCCCATCAGAAGCCATCTGTGAGGGTATTTGCTTCCTAAAAAGAACAGGCACAGTGTGCCACATTGGCACAATTGCGAGTATCAAAATGAGAGCCGTGAAGATTGCAATTACTTGTGGTGATATAGAACGCACGCCAATAGGTGGCTGCCATGTATCAGACAAGCCCGAATTGAGGGGCCTTTCTGAGCCCGGCTCAAGTTCAGGAGTACCCGCAATACGTACTACTGCTGTGAGTGATAAGTTATCTTCCAAGACTCCATCCAAAATAATTGAATCAACACCTACATCACTCTGATTGGTTAATCCACCTCGTACTACATGGTCTAGACGTTTTGAGGAATTAGGCCAAACTACATCATCACCAGTTACAAGAAAATCAATAGTGACATCATGTGATGAAGATGATGACCAATTCAGTGATAATTCTTGATCCTGTAAATACCAATCAAAAGTTAGTATTGCACCCCCATTAGTAGGCAAATTTTCCCCGCTTAAGTTTGTTAGAAGAGATTGAAGGTCTAATGCTTGTTTATCACCCATTAATGTCCAATGGCCATCTATTACTAATGTTGGATAGCCTCCGATTTGGTAGTGATTGTAAACTTCAGAACTACAGTTTGTTGCCAGTTCATCCGGGCTTTCTAGTGAGGGGTGTAAGGCGACTACCTCAAGCGCCGGCCACCAAGCATCTAGTTCTTCAACTTCCAATTCAACAGAACGACACGGGAAACACCAGGTTGCAGTGTGTAATTCAATTAGGTGAGGGGCGGATTCAGCGGTGGATGAATTGCCTGAACCATTGTGAAGTGGCATTGATAAAACAAGAATTACCTCTCCGGGAAAGGGTTGTTCACTATCTTCTGCAATCGTACTAATCGATGTCGTTGAAAGTAGTGCCGAGAGTACGATGACGCAGATTATACGCACCCCGTTGGCCCCCATCTGAGGCGTTCGTAGCCGTTGCTTGATATAGCGGCTACCATGGCGGAAGTACATGGCCAAGTTGCTTCGGGCATGTGATATACCCCTCGCTTTGGCTATCATGGCTCTCACAGTAATAATTGCTGGGGGATTCGTTAGAATTCACGATGCTGGTGAATCTTGCCCCGATTGGCCAACCTGTTTCGGAACGCTAGGATTTGATGTCAGCGAAGAGGAACAAACTGCATGGTACGAGGCTAACCCTGACGAGGTTGACTCTAGGGGTGAAAATCACCGCTACACTTCGTTTGAGATATTCACAGAATGGTTCCATAGATTACTAGCAACTTCATCCGGTGCAGTTGTAATCTTAGGCTTGGTTCTAGTTCGCAAAAGTAGAGAAAAATTATCTGATGAAAACTGGAAAGCAGCAATTATTGCACTCATAGTAGTGATCTCACAAGGTGCACTTGGTGCCATTACCGTGATTTTTGACAACCATTCATGGTCAGTAGTACTCCATTTGATGTTCGCTTTGATATATACTGGATGGTTACTTTGGTGGTGGCTCCTGTGGAGGCGAGATGTTGGCGCACTTCCTAATTGGGCTGATTTATCAAAAAATTTGGCACAAGATGAAAAGACATTTTTCGGGATTGCAACACTAGTAACTCTACCAGTACTCCTTCTAGGCGTATGGATTGCAACCGGCGAAGGTGGCTCATACAACGGAGGTTGTAGTGTTGGTTGGTGGCAGGGGTGGCCGCTCTGTCAAGGTTCAGTAATTCCTGATTTAGCAAGCATGGCAACCCTTGCAGCTTGGGTCCATCGCTTTGCCGTGCTCCTAGTTGGCGTGTGGCTTGTCAAAGGATATCTAGACCTAAGAAAGAGGCTAGAGGGTGGTTCAAAAAACCTAGAATGGGTGTTTGGACTTGGAGTTCTTGCCTTTATTCTCAACATCGTTGTTGGAGCATCATATGTGATTATTGCAGGTGATGGAGAATTCCCTGAACTTCTATCACTGCTACACCTAGATTTAGCAACCGATTCAATACTGTTGTTCGGGCTAGGTTATACACTCTGTATTCTCAATCAATACGGTGATTCATAGATAAGTGGTACTTCGGGTGATTTGATGGCAGAGGCAGCACCGGAAATTCAGGGCAATAGCATGGTTGTTGCACTCTTTGCATTGATGAAGCCTGTTGTAATTGGGCTCTTGCAAGTTACAGCAATTTCTGCAATTCTTGTTCACGACTTGATAGAATATCACAAAGGCAATGGATTTGACATATTGTCAACTCTTTGGACTTGTGTAGCGGTTTTTGTAGGTGGTTTCCTAACTGCTGGAGGAGCAAATTCAATCAATATGTGGTATGATTCAGATATTGACCTACACATGGGAAGAACTGCAGAGCGTCCAGTACCCTCTGGAAATGTAACTGCTCGAACTGCATTACTGTTCGGTATTTTTTGTGCTGTAATTGGTACTATTTGGCTCATCGAAACAGCAAATGAAGTGGCAGCATTCTGGGCTGCGTTCAGTGTCGTTTTCTATGTTGTAATCTACACAATGTGGCTTAAGAGACGAACTAGCCAAAATATTGTGATTGGAGGAGTTGCCGGTTCTACCCCGCCACTTGTTGGTTGGGCTGCTGCTCAAGAAGGGCTTTCTATTGCCCAACCACTTGATCTTGGTGCCGCCATACCATGGCTCATGTTCTTGCTAATATTCCTCTGGACTCCACCTCACTTCTGGGCTCTAGCACTATTCCGAGACAAAGAATACTCTGACGCGGGAGTACCTATGCTACCCTTGGTAAAAGGTGGCAAGCACACCATCGCAGAAATGCGCGTCTATACTGCTCTCTTAATCGGAATCTCGGCGATGTTCATAGATCCAATAATGTGGGGATTCCCTCGCACAGATGTTTGGAGTCAGGGATGGGCCATTTCAACAACCTACTTTGCTTGGTGTTTAGTGCTAGCAATTTGGTTTAACCAGTCTGTACTAAACATCGACTTGAGAGAGGAACGTGATGAAAAAGGAAGGATTCCAACTGCTTTTACATCTTTCATGGTATCTATGCGCTACCTCGCTCTTCTCTTTGTGACGATGGTCGTCTGTGCCGCCTCATTCTATGTCGGACTAACTTTGCTTGCCGCTGTTGCTTTACGAGAAATCTACAATATGAGAAAAAATGAAGGAAATAGCAAAACAAATGCTGCTATAATGACAACTGATTGAGTCGTTGAGTCTTTACGAAAGGCCTACCTCTCGTCATCTGCCGGCGTAGCCGCCAGGGGGATTGAAGATGCAGGAAAGTGACCTTGTTTACGATTGGAATGTGATTAATTACGATTTCAAGCGGGACCCTTCCAATCATCCGCATGGAGTCTGGTTTGATGATGAAACCCTACGTGATGGGTTGCAGAGTCCAAGTGCTAGAAATCCTACTGTAGAGGAGAAAATTGAGTTACTCAACTACATGGAAAAACTTGGGATGCAGAAAGTTGACCTTGGTCTACCCGGAGCTGGACCTCACCATGTGGGGCATATCGATGCAATGCTCACGGAGATTCGTGAGAAGGATTTCCAAATTCGACCCGGTTGTGCAGTTCGTACAGTAGTAGGAGATATCGAACCCTTGGTTGATTTACAGGCAAAACACGAGATGCAGATTCAAGCAAGTGCATTCCTAGGCACCTCACCAATACGGCAATTCGCAGAGAATTGGACTATGGAGAGGATTTTATCTACTGCTGAAAAGGCAGTCTCTTTTGCTGTTGACAATGATATTCCTGTGATGTTTGTTACTGAAGATACCACTCGTTCAAAGCCTGATGAAATCAAGCAAGTCTATACGCGTGCAATCGAATTAGGTGCTGATAGAATCTGTGTATGCGATACCTGCGGGCATGTGACTCCAAACGGAGTACGACAGTTGCTTGCCTTCATTCAAGACGAGGTTATTCCTGATGCTGGGGTGAAAAGACGAGATATCGAAGTTAACTGGCATGGGCACCAAGACAGAGGTTTAGGAGTTGCGAACAATTTAGCCGCAGTAGAAGCTGGTGCTGATGTGATTCACGGTACTGCTCTTGGAGTTGGTGAACGCTCAGGAAATGCTCCACTAGACCAAACTCTTGTGAATCTCTCTCTGATGGGAGTCATTGACAACGACCTTACCCTTCTTGCCGAATATATGGATAAGGCGCATGAATATGTTGAAGTGGCGCTACCACGCAACTATCCAGTGTTTGGCGCTGATGCTTTTGAAACTGGAACTGGAGTCCACGCTTCAGCAGTCATCAAGGCAATGAAAAAGGGCGACAACTGGCTTGCGGATCGTGTCTATTCAGGTGTTCCTGCAGCAGACTTTGGACTTGAGCAGGTTATACGAATTGGCCATATGTCTGGACGCTCCAATATCACCTACTGGTTAGAGAAAAACGGCTATCAAGTTAATGACGAATTAGTTGCCCATTTATTCGATGTTGCGAAGAGTCAGAGACGCCTCATGGAAGATGATGAAGTACATGCTGCTATTTCTGCATTTCAAGCATGAAAAAAACATTTTTGTTTCCTTTTCAGGACGATGCACTAGACACTTGCAGGGGTAAGTGCTAATTGGGACCTTGGCGGCCTTTGTCTTATGCGAGGGGGTATGATTGCCGCCTTGTTCATTCTCTCCATTCTTGCACCACTTGCTAATGCACTTGAACCAATAAGTGAGAGTGACTTGAACTTGGGCGCGCCACTTTCTGATGATGTTGAGGATGCTCCCCTAACATACGGCTTTTCACCTGCTGTTAGAGCGGCTTTTGCTAGAGTTAGTGATTTGTCACAATATTCTGATGCACAACTCAATTCTGCAAACCAATGGGTTGCCGTCAGCACAACTGCTCTTGGAGAGGAGGTAGGTGATCTAACTAACACTTGGATAATTGATGTGGAGCCTGCACGGGCTCCTGCAAAATTTGCCCAATTACAAGCAGATGGAATTATCGAGGTTGCTTACCCTCTAATCAACTGGGAAGCATCAACAAAAATGATTCCAAACGATACCAAATTCTCTGACCAATGGCACCTGCAAAACACAGGACAAACTGGAGGCACCACGGGTGAAGATGTCAATGTCACTGGAGTATGGGACAATTACACCGGTGCGGGAGTTGTAATAGGAATTGTAGATGATGGACTAGATTGGGAACATCCTGACTTAGATGACCACTACGAAGGAAGCCTAGATTACGATTACTGTAACAATGATGGAAATCCAACCCCTTCCAACTGGGACGCACATGGAACTGCTGCTGCTGGCGTTGCTGCTGCTGTGGGAAACAACAGCCTAGGAGTCTCTGGTTCTGCTCCTGAAGCAGGACTTGCAGGATTACAACTCATATCTTGTGGGCTTTCAGATTCCAAAGAAGCAAATGCTCTTGGACACATGCGTCAATCTATTGACATCTATTCCAATTCATGGGGGCCAAGTGACAATGGATACACATTGGAAGCACCTGGGCCGCTGATGTTAGCGGCATTTGAGGCAGATGTGTTCCAAGGTAGAAGCGGTCTTGGAAATATCATCACTTGGGCTGCTGGAAACGGACTAGCAAATGATGACGACTCAAATTATGACGGCTATGCAAATAGCAGATACACCATCGCAGTTGCAGCAACAACCCATTATGGCGACAACGCTTGGTATTCTGAACCCGGCGACAACATCCTTGTCGCTGCCCCATCAGATGGGGATGGCGAAGGTATCACCACCACGGACATAGAAGGCTCATCGGGATATACCAATAACGACTACACTGATAATTTTGGAGGGACTTCATCAGCAACGCCCCTTGTTTCAGGAGTTATTGCCCTAATCCTTGAAGCAAATCCTAATTTGACTTGGAGAGATGTTCAACACATTTTGGTTAATTCAGCAAGAGTAAATGATGCTGGAGATTGGTCTTGGGACGTCAATGGCGCAGGGCACGATGTGAGTCACAAATATGGATTTGGAGTGATCGATGCAGGCGCTGCAGTAGCATTGGCTTTGAATTGGACAACTGTTGAATCTGAGTTGAATGCCACAAGCGGAATTCAAAATCTCAATGCTGCTATTCCCGATGCAACTAATGTAGCTGCTACAGATACTATCTACATGAGTAATGACCTACAACTAGAATCAGTAGATGTTATCATTGATATTGACCATAATGCACGAGGTGACCTCGAAATTACCCTGACCTCACCCTCTGGCACCGAGTCAGTACTAGCAACAACACACGGCGATAACGGCAACAATTACAACAACTGGATGTTTTCATCAGTACACTTCTGGGATGAAGGAAGCGCTGGTAATTGGACTCTATCAGTAGAGGACAAAGATAGTGGCACATCAGGAACTATCGATGATTGGGAACTGATAATTCACGGTGTGGAATTGAGTAGGGATTCTGATTTAGATGGCCTTCTAGACGATGAAGAAGTTGATAATTACAGCACCGACCCATACAACAACGATACTGACGGTGACTACCTCTTAGATGGGCTTGAAGTCCTGAACTACTCAACAGACCCACTCAACAACGATACTGATGGAGATGGACTTCTAGATGGTGTGGAAGTTCTAGTCAATGGAACGGATCCACTCAACAACGATACTGATGGAGATGGGCTCCTAGATGGCTTCGAAGTCACTGTTTCCCACTCCGACCCACTCGTCTATGACAATGACAGCGACTCGGATACTTGGTACTGGTTTGATGACTGTAATGATACAAATCCACTCATCCATCCGGGGATGAACGAAACACTGAATGGCATTGATGAAAACTGCAACGGTGTTATCGATGAAGGATTTAATGGGACCGATTCTGACCTTGATAGGCTAGTTGATTGGGCTGAATACCACATCTATGGCACTGAAGTGAATAATGCTGATTCTGATGGAGATGGATTGAATGATGGAGATGAGATAATTGACTGGGGAAGCAATCCACTTTCCTATGACAATGACAGCGATGGAGATGGATGGTACTGGTTCATTGATTGTGATGACAACAATACATACCTCAATCCCGGAATGGAAGAGCAACTCGATGGTTTAGACAATGATTGTGATGATTTGATTGACGAAGATTTCTATGGCCTAGACAGTGATCAAGATGGGTTGTTTGATCTTGACGAACATAATTTAGTTGGCACTGACCCATTTCATAATGATACTGACAGAGACGGATTAACTGACGGCGAGGAGTTGCTGTATACCCACACTGACCCTCTATCACCGGATTTGGATGAAGATGGAGATGGATTCCGATGGTTCGATGACTGCGATGACAATGATTCTTCTCGCTCACCAGGTGCTAATGAAACTTGGAATTGGTTGGATGATGACTGCGACAATGAAATTGACAATGGAGTCAATTTCTCATCACATATTCAATGGTCAATAAATCCATATGACCTCGATTCAAATAGTTCACACCTCAATTCTACTATAGACACATTGCACCTAAAAATTCAGTTGATTGGTGTTGACTTTGGATGGGATGAATTAGAAAATTACTCGGATATTAATTTGAAAATTATTTGGCCTGGCGGATTCTCCTCTACGACTCAATCATCTACAGGGTTAGATCAAGGATTTGAGACTTTTTTTGTTGACCTTGAACCTCTAAATTGCAGTGAGCCGTTAGCATACAATAACTTCGAGCAAACCATCTGTATCAAGCACAATCAGACAATGGGACCATGGGAGTTAGTCTTCTCATTGAGTGGAGATGATTACATGCTTGAATATAGTTGGCCAATATATTATTTCACATGGAACCCGCCTGAAGAAAATGACAACTCTGATGATGAAAATAATGGTAATGATGGTAATTCAGGTGATGAAAATACTACACAGGAACAAGGCTCCGGTGGAGCAACTATCCCTAATGGGATTGTATTTGGACTTGCAGGACTTCTAATTTTATCAGTTGTAATCTTACTCATTTCTAGGCGTAAGCCACCTGCTAAACCCACGGGTATTATTATGCCAGATTTCTATAACAAGTGATTAGCAAGGCCTAATATTTGAATTCAAAAAATTGAGCCAGATATTATTGAGAATGCAGCACCAATTAGAACAATTACTACAGCGACGCCAACAGAAGCCCATGTCACCACATCGATTACTTGGTTAGCATGAGCTTGTTCTGCATCAGTGGTATCAAGGCGCACATCGCCCTTAACAGAACGTATTGCTTTAGCCATCTCTTCGGTCATTTCACCAGTCTGGGCCTTATCTTTTAGTGATTTCAAAGATTCTTCTTCGATCATATCAACAACCCTAGATTCAATCTCAGACCGCTTCACATCTACTTCATTGGGAGCCCAACCATGTTCGCCCATCGTATCGCCTCATTAACTGCTGAACTATCGAACTATTCAAGCATCACGGAATTTTGATTCGAAATTGAGTAATTATCTCACCATCACTGCTCTTCTTCAGAGCCTTCTTCTTCTTCACTACTTGCTGCAGCAGTATTCACATCATACTGATTTCCCCAATCACGCTGCCATTCAGAATCTACATCGCCACCTTGCCATTCACCATGAATAGCAATTTCGTCAACTTCGTACTCTTCTCTCCAAGGAGGATCTTCGATACTTCCACTAACAATCAAACGTTTATGGTCATCAAGTTGACTCTTCACTAAACGTACCCCCCTAGTAATTGGAAGTAAGTGACCAACTGGAGTTCCTGCTGTCACAAACGGATTAGTTGCACTGCAGATGATTAAACCACTTTCTGGAGAAAGGATATCAGCACTCATGCCCGGCTTTTGAGGATCCACTATTCTGCCAATAATGTCGCCTTTCTCAATATATGAGCCCGCTTGAACAAACATATCAACAAGCCCCCCTTCTTCAGCACGAACCCATGTTGAACCTGAGGCAAGAAGCCTGAAACGTGGACGGCTAGGATAGCCTGGAATCATTTTGAAAGAACGTAGTACATTGAGCACCCCATGAACAGCGACCTTCACTGCTTCGTGATCGGTTTGAGTAGCCCCTCCTCCTTCGTAAGTCAATGACCCAATCCCTTCTTCAGTTGAATTTCGACGAAGTGTCCCTCGTGGACCCTTTGAATCTAATATTACTTCCACTCCAAAAGCACGGGCTAATTTGTTGCTTTCTGAGTGCGCTAGATTTGCTCTAACTTGAGGTAAGTTTGTTCGCCCTACTGCTGCACAATGAAGATCGATTAGATAATCTGTATTTATGATAAGATTCTCCCAAATCTTATCCGCAACTCTACTAGTTGTATTTCCATCAACTGAACCTGGGAATTGCCTATTCAAATCTCTTCCATCAGGGAAATATCTGCTAAGCCTACGGTATCCTGGTGGATTTAGAACTGGGATAATTCGTAATGTTCCCGCCATAACACTGGGGTCAAGTGGCCTACCTGGGCCCGTCATCGATTCTTGACATAACATACTGCAAGCTAGTGGACCCACCAACTCATCACCATGAATTGCCCCTGTTACAGTAACTACTGGGCCCGGTCTTGCTCCGTGTAATACAGTAATAGGGGTAGCCCAATTATCTCCAAGAGTGACATCGAGTAAAGGCATTGAAATCCTGCGAATGGAGTTTGGCTTTACTCGCTTGTTAGCAACCCGGTGTTGCTTTGGGCCACCCGCACGATCCCATTCACTTCGCTTTCTGCCCTTAGCCTTTGAAAGTGATTTCTGTATTTTATCTCGTCTTTCTCGAGGAATTTGATTACTAACTTTTAGAGTCTTTTTTTCACCATCCGGCGATTTTGACTTCGATTTCGCCTTAGACTTCGATTTGGTCTTTGCTTTAGACTTAGTAGTCGATTTCGCCTTAGACTTCGATTTGGTCTTTGCTTTAGACTTAGTAGTTGATTTTGCCTTTGCCTTTGCTTTATTCTTTGCTTTAGTCTTAGTAGTCGATTTTGCCTTTGGCTTTGCTTTGGTCTTTGCTTTAGACTTAGTAGTCGATTTCGCCTTTGGCTTAGTTTTAGCCTCAGATTTGACTTTTGAAGGGATTTTGCTAGCGCTTATAGGTTCATCAATATCTGACTCATCTTCGCTCGACATCAATAGCATTCCTCCGAGTCAAGCGAACTCCGCTATGTTGATGGCATTGGTAACCAATGAAAAAGCCGCCGCTAATAATTTCATTAAAACCAAGGTTTTCTCATTACTTTATGGCGTAATGCAGATGGACGAGAAGTGACCCCGTAGACACATGGCGAGCGATGAAAAAGGCGTCCAGAGAGAATTTGCCCCCACCTCAATCTGTTTTGGTTGTGGGCCTGCAAATGAAAAGGGACTACGCATTAACTCAACAAGGACTGATGATGGACTGGAACTATGGTTTACTCCATCAAGTGAACATCAAGCATTTCCTGGTATGATAAATGGCGGTATTATTGGGACATTGTTAGATTGCCATGGCAACTGGGCTGCTGCAGTAGCACTAATGGATGCAAATAATGATGCTGAACCACCCTGTACAGTGACTGCATCATATTCTATTCAACTCCGACGGCCCACTCCTGCTAATGTGCCACTTCACGTAACTGCGCGAGTGGTCGACTTGCAAGATGATCGAGCAGATGTGGAAATGGAATTACACGCAGAAGGTAAACTATGTGCTAAAGGAAAAGGATTGTTTGTCGCCGTTACTGAAGGGCACCCTGCATACCATCGTTGGGGATAATTGTGAATTGTGATGACCTCCTTAGACACTATCCGTTTTCGCGTGATGGGAATCATGTCTCAAATGGAGATTTTCTCTGATACTAATTTGCAACCCCTTGGTAAAATCAAGATTGGGAAAATAAGGAAAAATGCAACTCGATTACATGGTGTTTGCCGGTACAATCGAGGTGTCGATAAAAAGAGAGGAGACCTTACCCCTGCTGATGTAAAAGAAGTTTGTTTGCATCCTGAATCGCTCAATGATGAATGGGTTCGATATGCTGAATTTCTGCTTTTTCATGAGTTTCTTCATGCGCTTGGTTATTCAGGACACAACCGAGAATTCAGACAACTTGAGGCACAGTGGCCAGATAAAGATGCAAAGGGAATGGGGCTTGAATTTACAAAATACCTTAGAGGATTAAACGCAAAGTTTGCTTGGAAATGTCCAAATTGTGATTGGCAAACTAAACGCTCGGTAAAGTCCGCTGGCCGCTATATCTGCAGAACATGTCGAGTGAAATTAATTGACTGTGCTCTGAAAAGCTGATAGCACCCTTGCACCAAATGAGAGAGCATTTCATTACTATGAAGCCACACCCTCCTTACCGATGGCGGATTCTTCATTGGCAAGGCCCGTTCTAGCCTCGCCAACTAAAATTGCATTTATCTCTGCTATTTTATTCAGTTTATTACTCTCTTCAATTAACCTAAATTCTGAAGCAGAATTATCTCAGACTACAAATACCCTAAATCTCACATGCCTCTCAGAAACTAGTTGCCTACTCGATAATGCAGAAAGTGGAGAAGATCTGATTTCAAGTCAAGAGAGTTCTGCAAGTCCACTCTCACCAAAGGTTGTGACAATTGAGTTCATTATGAATCCAGCACAAAGCCACCTCGCACTATTGCCCACTATGATTGATGAACTTGTTATTGATTTGAGGATTCAAGAAGATAATGCTGGTATCAATTCCCCAGATATTGTCGTAGATTTCTGGGCAGGGCGTAGTAGTAACAGTTGGACATTGGAAGGGGGAAGCCCAGCCTCGCCAAAACTTGGTGATTATCGCCTTGAGGATGCTGAACTAGACCTGTCTTTGGGAAGACTTGTTCGCCCAGGGGACGGGGTTGGCCTTTCAATATCATTTGAAATCAGTCAACCTGTCACTTGGGAATTGCATTTACGTGGTAATTCAAGATTAATCATTCCTATAGAATGGAGCGCAAATATAGCTGCCGAGAATGTTGATGAGCCAAGTAGCGCAGGAAATCCTGTCCAAATTGCTGATGTCGAAACCCTCAGCAAAGGAGCCCTGCTCGATGCTGATCAAGACTGCTTCAAATTTACACTTCCTGACCACCTTAGGTCGATGACTATCATAGTATATTGGTCCTCTGTACCATTAGAAATAGAGCAACCCCACACACCTCCAGAACTAATCAGAGAAGGGGGGAAAACTCCGAAAAATCCTGCTGTCAAAACAACCTATGAAGCAGGGGAGCAAATTACCGAGATACATTATGAAGACCCTTTAGATGGCGATTACCTAGCCTGTTGGTCGGGTAGAAACAATCATTTCCAATCATACTCTTGGTTTGCAAGATTGTCATATGAAGGATTAGGGAGTGCATCTCCTTCAGAATTCTCTGGGGATGCAAACTGGCTTGCTGGTGAATCATATGTTGGAGATTACGAGGATGTCAGCCCCACTATCGGGTCCAACGCCTTGACTTTGGTAGTAGGAATACTTGGGACTGCTGTCGCTTTCGCTGGATTTGCCCTACCTACCAATAACCCCTGGTTGAAGAAGTACCTATTGCCTGCAGCTTTGCTTCTTCTTATTGTAGGTGGAATTGCTTCACCTGTTTGGGGCCTTACTGATGAAGCACCTCTAAATGATGAAATGACGCTAGATGAATTATTGGCAGTTCGAATGGAAGCGATTGAAGATAGCGTTCACTCCGATGCAAATATTAGTGTTGCAAGCAACTTCTTCGGAATAGAATCAGGAGATACACTTTCTCTAAGATTACATGTCACCGAATCACACCCTACAGGAGATGGACGTTGGCAAGTTCATACAGAAGAGATGACAAATATCAGGATTGACAGTTATGTGTTTGGATGGTTAGCAGACCATCCAATGGGTGATGATGAAGAAATACGTTTCATTTTACAAACCGGTAGATCTCTTACTCTAGATTTGCTAATGCTAGAAGCTCTCTTGGTAGTTGATGAGAAACCTGAGGGTGAATTACTCCATGTGAAATGGGATATGACTTCTAATGAGCCAGCAGGCTCAGCCACAGAGCCAATATGGTCAAGTAGGCCAGATTCAATTTCTGCTAGTAATTGGAAGAAACTACAAACCGATCTTTACCCTCAACTTTTGACGATTTCCTACTGTGATTGTGGAATTGATGGGATGGAAGTTAGTTGGCGTTCAAGTGACAACTTTGACCAAAACAGTATACCATCAATCGATGGGATTTCAATCGCTGGTGGATTCTTATCCAATGAATATCTTTGGCTAGCAGGAGGTTTCGCATTGATTCTGATTGCAGGTGGGATAGAATATTTCGGAAGCAAAAAAACTGGAATCCCTAGTGATGATTTCTTCTAGAAATTATTATTCTAGATTGAATCAATCTTGAACTTTACCAAGGATTTCGTCAAGCATCACTTTCTCATCATCATCGATGATGCCATCATCAAGAGCATCGCGGATACTTTCTCGCTCCTTGTTGCTGAGGCCAGCAGATTCCATTGCACCCTCAATCAAAGCCAACTCTGCTTCAGTAACCTTTCCATCATTGACTGCAGCATTGATTGCTGCTCTTGTTGCAATTCGTGCGGATTGGCGTGGCGGAATCTCCAATGCATTGGAAAGTTTGGTTAATTCATCAAGCTCTTCATCTGTTAGGATACCATCCTCGTAGGCCCTCTCATAAGCTTCCAATAGAAATTTACCATACTGGTCAGGGTGAAGAAGAACATCCCTAATAAGGCCGTAATCGATAATTCTCTTGCTTCCTAAGCCCGGTTCTAGTGGAGCACGCATCTCTTTCACTGCCATATCCTTGAGACCATGACCCATCCATGCAAGCCCTAGTGCAATCACTCCAGAAGCAAGCCACTGCATTGTAACTGGTGCAAAAAGAACACCGGGGTGCATCAGTTGATTTAGACCTATGACAATTAAAAGTGAGCCCCAAAATAACTCCAACCAATCATTGACATCTTTTTCTTCAACGCGGCCATCCGGAGTTGGGTCGACCTCTGCCATCACAGCGACACGGCATCCTACAGCCCTTCAAAGTATCCACTTCATCAATACTAAACTAGCCACCCTGAAGAATAATTGCATTTTGGACCGCTATCCTCTTTAGCCTTGATATTTTGATTAGTCACATGGCAACCGGAGACTCTTCACCTTCCCATTTTGAGTTGCCTAAGAAAATGGTTGAATTTCTGTCAGAGAAATGGGAAATCACCTCTTTCCACCCGCCGCAAGTGGAATCTTTACCAATCGTATTATCGGGAAAAAATCTGCTATTAGCGGCCCCAACTGCTAGTGGGAAAACCTTGGTTGCCCAACTTGCTATCATCAAGAAATTGATTGAAACTGAACCAGGGAGTAGGGCAGTCTACATTGTCCCTCTAAAGGCATTAGCGAGTGAGAAAGTAAGTGAGATGGAAGAACTAGCAGAGCCTTTTGGATTGAAAGTAGGAATTGGAATTGGTGATCGTAATAATGAGAATAGCGGATTAGATGATTCCGATATCGTAGTTTGTACCTCTGAAAAATTTGATTCATTGTTGAGGAATAGGCCAAAATTCCTAGAAAGAGTTAGCATTGTAATTGCAGATGAAGTACACCTAGTCAACGATGCTAGTCGTGGCCCTACTCTAGAAGTAAATCTAGCACGCATCATGCTTGAAATCCCGCACGCACAAATTGTTGCTCTATCAGCTACCGTTGGCAACGCCCAAGTTGTAGCCGACTGGCTACAAGCAGAGTTAGTGGTTTCTGAATGGCGCCCAGTACCTCTTCGATATGCTACGTTGGCTGATTTACAAGTTGAAGTCAGAAAGGAAATTTCAGGTGACGATGAAATGCCATTACCCCCGCCAAAATCCCTTGATGGCCCCAAATCAAACCAAGTTTGGGCTACGCTTTCAGATACTATTGCAGAAGGAGGGCAACTGCTCTGCTTTGTAGGGACAAGAAAATCCGCTCAATCAGTTGCAAGAGAACTCGCTAATAGAATGAAGAAAAAAGCTGAGAAAGAGAAAGATGAAAAAAATCTGAAAGCATGGAAAAAACTCTCTGAAAAAGTTGCTGGAGGCAGTGAAAGTTCGCAAACAGGCGACATGCTTGCTGAATCACTTGATGGAGGTGTTGCCTTCCATCATGCTGGTCTAACTTCTAGACAACGAAAAATGATTGAGGAGGCTTTCAAACGCGGTGATCTTGTTTGCATCAGTGCCACACCCACCCTTGCTGCTGGAGTTAATTTACCTGCTAGACGAGTATTAATTCGCGATTTACGGCGATGGGATGGAGAGGGCAGTAACCTTCTTTCAACCATGGAAGTACAACAAATGATGGGTCGAGCTGGTAGGCCAAAATACGATAATTATGGTGAAGCATGGATTCGTTGTAAAAGTCAGTTAGATGCAGATCAGATGTCATACCGATATTTCGAATCTGAACCTGAAGATATTATCTCCAAATTACATATTGAATCCCCCATGAGAATGCATGTATTGGCAGCAATTGCTACTGGAGGGCAAACTAACCGTTGGTCATTGGGCAAATTGTTCTCGCATACATTCCTTGCAATGGATGTGCCACGCGAACCAATGGCAGACAAGATTGACGGAATTGTTGACTGGCTCTGCGACCATGAAATGGTGGAAAGAAGAGGTGTGGACGAGACTCTAGCAGCAGATATTGATGAGTCGCTAAGAAAAGAGAGTACTGAAACAAAAGATGAGAGTATTGATTCAGAAAATTGGGATGATAATTTACCTCCTTGGGCTATTGCAGCATCCTCCACCACGGGCGTAAGACTGAGTGAAAATACACCAAAACAGGTGAAACCAAAAAGGAAAGGGCCTGCAATTATTGGATTCCAATCAGCAGGTGATATTTACCGTGAGAGCAGGTTGGAGCCAAACCAACCTGAACAAGATGCTATGACCTACCAAGCAACTCCTTTTGGTGAGCGAATAAGTAGGCTGTACCTCGACCCATTATCGGGGCATATCTTACAGGCAGGTTTGAGAAAGGCAACTGAAATCATTGCTGGTCTCGATGATGAAAACACTCTTTCCCCTTACAGCCTCCTTCACCTAATTGCAACAGTCCCTGATTTCATGGTGCTGTGGCCAAAGAAGTCAGACGAGCAATTGCTGATTGCCAAACGGCTCGCCAATGAAAGTCATGAATTGGTGACGCGCGACTTATTGATGGCATCAAACCTTGATTTGGACCCGCTAGTACATACAAAATCAGCAATTACCATGGAAGATTGGATTGAGGAATTGAGCCATCGTGGAATCGAACAAAAACTGGGAGTTGCTCCAGGTGATTTGAGGATTCGAATTGATCTAGCCGATTGGTTGATTTATGCCTGTAAAGAAATTTCTAGGTATGATAAAGGCGATGATGCATTGCTACAACAACCTCGCAAACAATTGATTGAACTATTAGATGAATTACGATTACGAATCATAAATGGGTGTAAGCCTGATTTGCTTGAGCTTGTTTCAATCAGAGGTGTGGGAAGGGTTCGTGCGCGACACATGGCTAAGTATGGAGTTCGAACCGTTGATGACGTTCTAGAACTTACAGAGAAAGACCAAAAAAGACTTGCTGAAGAATGGGGCTGGAGCAGACAATTGGTAGATGGAATAATGGAAAAAGCCGGCAAAGTAAGACGTACTCGCCGCCGCAGTTGATATGTTAGAGATATGGCAGCGGCCAATTAATGGATGAAGCCATCCCCCCTTGGTTTCCCGCGTGGTGCATACAATTTTCTGAGCCAATTTCTGACTCTAGAATAACTGCAGCGATGCTTCTACAGAATCGGAAGCACGAGCGTTGGCTACTACTAGGATATCCCGCTGCCGTTTCCGAACGTCATCTGTGGGCAACATGGTTAGCACTCAGAGAAAGAGTAATTTCAGAAAAAATGATCAGTAATTCATTAGATGGAGAATTTCTAAGATTAATTGCTGGAACTCATCAGATGAATGTTGCCTTCAACAGAGCAGGAGTTAAACCTGGAGATGACAAAGCATGGTTAATTCGACTTCCAGAATGGGATGAAGAATTATCAGCAGAAATTGAACTTCCATATTACAATGGAGATTATGATGAAAGTGCATATGAATTGATGAGTTGGCTAGAGGCTGAACTCCTACCTGAGCGCCCTATGCCAACACTAGATGCATTAGAAAGACTAGAAATCAATTATGATTCTAAAAATCAAGAACTGCAAATAGAACAGTTGCTATTAACGTCTACCGCCATAGTTGACATAGATTAATGCAGTCAGTGATTAAAAGGCCCACGTAAAGCCATTATGGCATATATTTCATTAAAAAACATTGATTCTTTAATGTGAAACCACTAAAAACCTACAAAATCACCAATGCCAATATGTTCAGTGAAGTCGAATGGAACAAGCCCCAGCAATGGCACTTAGATTTGAGCTCCAAAAGTTTGACACTATTGGAGAGAGTAATTACTGTTGTATTTTTTTCAGCACTTACTGCTATATCCGCTCAAATTGCATTTTCTGTCTGGTGGACTCCGGTACCCTACACATTCCAAACATTTGCAGTATTAGCAACAGGAGTTTACCTTAGAAGAAATGATGCCTTTGCTTCAGGTTGTCTATATTTGTTGATTGGTGGATTGGGTGCTCCAGTATTTGCTGCAGGCGGGGATGAATTATTTTCAAGTGGGAAATTAATTGCATCTGGTGGATATTTAATCGCTTTTCCAATTGCATCTGCATTAGTTGCAGAGGGATTAGATCGTTCAAGGAAAGCAGGTGTTGCTGACCTTAAAGCGCAATTAATTTGCTGGATTTCTGCTATGCTACCAGTATATCTCTTTGGAACATTATGGCTTGCTGAATCATACAGTGTTGATTTCGCTCAAGCCTTTGAGTGGGGTGTTAAGCCATTCCTAATCTGGGATTTTGTAAAGATCTTGATTATGGCTTTAATCACTACAAAGGTATGGTCTTACTCACCTAAAGAGGATTAATCATTGAATGATATCTAATCTTGACATCTGGAATTTGTCCCGGTACAGTCTTCTTGGCAATCTATGCATACCCATTCAAAGTCGTGCTTGCATCGAAAGCCATGTGTAGGGCAGCAAGGCCCACAAAAGCATTCTAGAAATCTTGCACTAAACCCCATTTCTTGAGGAGTCCTATCACAACGGTGGCAGGCTGACATAGAAATATGGAGATAATCACAGTATTTAATCGATAACAGTAATCAATCTCTAATTCCTTCACCTGTCACATTGAAGATTGCCTCGCCTTCTGGTAGGTTGGGTGAATCGACTAAGCGACCAATTCTTCGGCCTCCCTTTGATTTGCGTAGGTAAAGTCGGAAGGTGCTTGCGTGTCCAACAATATGACCGCCGATTGGCTTTGTTGGATCGCCCCACATTGCGTCAGGCTTGGAGTGTACTTGATTGGTAACAAGAACCAGAGCATTGTTGACATCAGCTAGTTGCTTGAGTTCCTTCAGATGCTTGTTCAATTTCTGTTGCCGTTCTGCGAGTTTACCTCGTCCTAGATATTCAGCCCTGAAATGACTTGTCAAAGAGTCAACAATAATCATCTTGACTTCGATGTTCTTGGACATTCTTTTGATTTCATCAACTAACAACATCTGATGAGCGGAATTGTATGCACGGGCTACATGGATTCGCTCGAGTGCTGCATCTGGTTCCATTCCAATTCCACGTGCCATTTGTGAAATCCTTTCTGGGCGGAAGGTATCTTCGGTATCAATGTAGAATACTTCTCCACCAAGTCCACCTTCTTCAACTGGAAGAAGTGTATTGACTGCTAACTGATGGCCAATTTGGGTCTTACCTGAACCAAATTCACCGTATACTTCGCAAATTGCTTGTGTTTCAAAGCCGCCACCAAATAACTCATCGAGAGCAACGCTGCCTGTGGTTAATTTGAGGACTCGGCTTCTTCTTTCTAATAGGGAGCCGCCACTAACGAATCCGCCAATGTTAGCCATTTTCTTAGCGGCATTGATTATCTTCGCCGATACTGCTTCACCTAGTTCAGCGGAATCTGCTAGTGCACTTGGTGACATCACAGCTATTCCAAGTAGATCATCAAAACCAGCCTCTCTCAACTTCTCCGCGGTTGCGGGACCTACACCAGGTAGGTCATCAACTGTCGGCTCTTCTTCTGGTACTTCGACCACGACGGCTTCCTCCTCATCCTCTAGCAATTCATCGTCCACCTTCAACTCTTCCTCAATTTTTTCATTCTTCTTTCCTGCCATTCATACTCATCTCCTGTTCGGTTGAGCCAATCTTAGTTGCCGGGGGTATATCAACAAATTATGGAGGGGTATTGAATTGTTGAAAGTGATTAACTTAACCAATCTTCTGTTTTTTCTTTAAATCAACTATTTTCACTTTCACTTTTAGTTCAGAATTTTCTTTTGCTCAATTATTATTTTACTCAGATTTAAGTTACACCCGTGCCACCTTACATTGCCCGGGGATTCTTCAAGTCCTATGGGTGGAGTTCCCTGGGCCAGTATACAATTGACTGGTTTTGTTCTCCACCCGTAGGCAACCTCATTCCTCTTTCTTGAATTGCTCTTTTTCATCGCCTCAGTATTGCAACTTCAAGCGTTTCAGTCAAATATTGATTTTGAACTCTCAGAAATAGATGGTTTCGCGAATATATCTGGTTCCTGCTCTCCACCATCAGATGTCAAATCCATAGCCAACTCCTTGAAACTCATCACTATGTGGACGATGCTCTCTTTGTCACGAATCATTTCATGTGCTTCTGTCGAAATTCCTGAATCAGTGATTTCAAAATATGGCATTTCAGTGGTCGCTGCCTTGAGTATTTCTTTTCGTTCTGCTGTCAGGAACCTCTTAAGTTTCATATCATCTGTTGAACTAATTGCGAACATTTGATCAAAATCAGGATCACCGCCGACTTCAGTATCATCAACCCCCATAAGCGAATCAAACCACTTTATTCCGGTACTAGGGGATAAATTAAACCCCATTCTCAAGGATTCGAGGAACCTTACCTCGACTCCAGTCACAGTATTGCCTGAACTTCCAGAACCACCACTACGATCATCCCTCCATGTATGAACTCTGCAATAATAACCTCCATCTAGTGTGCCATTCATTTCATATGGTAACCATAAAAGATTGCTAGGGGTGAAATTGAGCCCAAGTTCTGTGGCAGCTTCTTGCCAATTTCTATTTGTGCGCGCTCGCAAAATTATCAGAATGAAAATTACTGTGGATATTATCAAAATGAATAGTGTTAACCAAACGGCAATAGCAAATGAGTTATCAAACCTCATTCCTTCTTCTCCCCAAATTGAATCTACATCTATCATAATAATCAATATCTTAGATTTCACCGAAATATATTGTCTTATCGGTATGGCACTTACTTCAATTCAGGAGTTAGGTTAGAAAACTAATATTTTCCAGCCATGCCGCGCTTTAATCCAAGAACTAGTGGAGCAATCCCTGCCAACCCATAGATTATGAATTGTAACGTGGCACTTAGTACAGCTACTATGGCGTATTCACCAAGAAAACCTCCTGTTTGATTCCCTGGCAATGATTCTGCTATCGCCAAATTAATGAATACAACTACTAGAACTACCCATCCAGCATCGCGTATTTTCTTCAAAATCATGAAACCACATACTACCAATACAATTGCCACAAATAGAGCAACATTGGTAGTTAGATCTGGAAAATCTGAATTTCTTATTGCTGTTAAACCCTTAATTAATCCACCAATTACTAGAATCACACCGCTTGCAAAATAGGGCCAAAAAGGCTCCACCATGATAAGAGGCGCTTCCGCCTTCTTACTCTTTTCACCTGTCCCTAGAGGAGTTATATCCCTACTTTCAGTATTCGAATCTTCGATACTAAACCCCCCAGTCTATTCACTGGCAACCGGCGGCTC
>Ga0208766_1000186_pt1 | contig 33132 bp, 42 predicted proteins | sample ETN01SmetaG_3_FD_185792 | JGI IMG/M metagenome (GOLD analysis project Ga0208766, IMG submission 185792) | Marine microbial and viral communities from oxygen minimum zone, Eastern Pacific Ocean - ETNP2014F12-01SV263 (SPAdes) (version 2) | ecosystem: Environmental > Aquatic > Marine > Oceanic ... | reverse complement strand
AATAATGTAAGTGATAACGAGTTGACTTTGGGTTTATACGATAAAAAACTAACAAATGTTCTTCAAATCAGACCGAATGAAAATGCTGAAATATTTAAAAATTACGAACTTAATTTTATAACTACTGAACTTGAAAACAACGAAAATTTAATACAAATTAATAGTGATATCAGTAAAAGTAGATATTCCGCATGGATTTCAGCTAATGAAATTATTAAACAATTTCTAACAACTGAGATTTTTAATACTAATTCCGATGAAATAACAAATCTAGTTTCCCACTCCACATCTATATTCTCTGAAAAAATTTCGCCAAAAAAATGGTTTATTTATTGTCGAAGGAGAAAGGGCTGTAAGTGAATTCTATAATGCTAAATGGAGTTTCAATGCTTTGTATTCAATTGAAGATAAGGAAGATTCAAGATTTACAACCATTGGTAAATCAATGATGTCAAAAATCACTCAGCTATCTACCCCAAGTCCAGTTTTAGGGATTTTTAAAATTCGAAAGATGAAAAAGGATCCATTCACTGGATTTTCCCTAGCGATTGATTCTATTAAAGATCCTGGTAATTTAGGAAATATAATTCGTCTATGTGATTGGTTTGGAGTTGAGCACTTATATTGTAGTAAAGGAAGTGTAGATTTTTTTAACCCTAAAACAATTCAGTCATCAATGGGTTCATTAGCTAGGGTAAATTGCCATTCTTGTGATTTGGATATTTTTTTAGAAAAATATCCTAATACTATTTACGGAGCTACTCTTAATGGTGAAAACTTTAATAATATTTCAATGGTTAGTCCTGGTATTTTAGTTCTAGGAAATGAATCAAATGGGATCAGCTCAAAGATAATTAACCTTTTAACTAAACAGATTACGATACCTTCATCATCTAAAAATGATCATATAGAAAGTATTAATGTGTCTTCTGCAGCAGCAATTTTATTATCTAAGCTAAATAAATAGCTAAATTGATTTTTCTTATATTTTACTCAAATGTAAAGTTTATGGCAACACCTCTGCTAAACATATTTATAATATTTCCAGTCCATGGACTTGTTGGATTAGAATCGGGGATGAGTTCATTTTCAATTGAGAAAACCCCTCGTATAGAGGGCGAAAACTTAAAATAGGTTAGATAAAAATCAAATCCAAATCCTAGCTCATAATTCATATTCGATGAAGTTGTTCTAAAAACATTGCTAAAATTATCATCGCTATTTTTTTTGTTACTAGATAAATTAAAATCAGTTGAAAAACCTGTTAATATAAAGGGTCTAAAATTATTTATTCTTTTAGCATTTATTTTAACTATTAAAGGAATATGAATGTAGGTTGACTTAACTTCCCTCATTCTATCTGATTCAGAATCAAAATCTGGTAAATCTGGATAATATAGATCCCTTTGAGAATAATATAGACCAGGTTCTATTCTTAAATTAAAATAATCATTAATTCTTAGGTCACCAATTAACCCAACGTTAAAACCAGTTTTTCCAGTTGTTACAATATCTGGAATTTGATCTTCATAATAATTTTTTTCGTATTCAAATTTAAAGTCATAAGAATTAAAGCCTATGAAATATCCATAATGAAGAATTTTTTTATCAAAATTCGGCATATTAATTATGGATTCTCTTATTTGTGGATATTGAGCAAATATCTCTATTGATGAAATGAATAAAAAAACAAGGAAAACTCTATTTATTAATGAATTTGTTTTGATGGCATAAAATTTTAAAAACTCCTATAAAAACTATATGATTATAAACCCTTTTTTTTCTAAAATATTGTCAAGAGCTATAAAAATATTTTAAAAGAAAACTAAGAATTTCTTTGCCTTTTTACTTCAAAAAGCGCAATCGAAGCAGCTACAGAAACATTTAAAGATTCTACATTCCCTGTCATAGGAATTTTTATTTTTTGATTGATTATTTTTAAGATTCCTTTTGAAATTCCTTTTTCTTCAGATCCTATTAATATTGCTAGTGGATTTAATAAATCAGTATCATAAATGGAGTTTTTTCCAGTTTGATCTAATCCTATTACTTCAATTTGATTTTCTTTCAGTAAATAGATTGCATCTTTAAGATTATTTACCTTTGATATTGGCACATTAAAAATTGCTCCAGAGGATGTTTTTACAACGACTTCATTAATCGGTGAACTTGAAGAACTACAAATTATCACGCCACTTACACTAGTTGCATTAGCAGATCTAAGTATTGCGCCAAAGTTTCTAGGATCAGTGATGCCATCAAGTAAAAGATAAAGCGGAGTAGTTTTTTCCAATTCTGTATTTTGAATCATTTTTTCAATTGGCATTGTTTCAATGGGTGAAATTCTAGCAAATACGCCTTGATGATTTTTGCCTCTAAATTTTCTCTCTAAAGCTTGTTTTGGTACTAAGCTATAGGAAATATTATTTTTTTTGAGTTTACTGATTAGTTCTGAATAAAGTTTACTATTACTTGATTTTACAAGCCATACTTTATCAATAGACTTTTTATTTTCTATTGCTTCAAGGACTGGTCTTAATCCAAAAATCTTTAACTCTTTCATTATAATTTTATTGAATCAAATAATAAAAAAAGAGGCCAAAATGGCCTCTTTTTTAAAGTTTAGCTAAAATAAAGCTTTATGCAGAGTTTTATCTCCATCCTCCTGAAGAATAATCTTGACCAGCTACTCCTTCAGATCCACCATAAGTATAGTAATCTGCAGGAATTGCTTCAAGAGCTTTTCCAGGTATTGGCCAGTGTAATAGTGTACCGCCTTGTAACATATTTTCTTTACGCATTTCATAAAATGAAAGCCCAGAAGAATGTAATGGAAATTCTACCATTCTTTCGTAATGGATAGCAGCAGCAACATCAGCCGCATTAGCAGCAACCGCGCTTAATCCTCCTCTTGTAACTCTTGTTCCAGCATTAATGACCGCAGCAGCACCAGCAACATCACCTGTTTGTAACATAGCTTCAGCTTTGTACATGTCATTTTCAGCTAGAGCGAATTCTACAGTAGGATATACCCATTCTGAAATATATGTATTCCATCTAGCGTATCTATAAGAACTAAAGTGGTAAGTACCCCTGTTAGGTCTAAAGTTATTACTAGATAAATACTGGAAGTCTGATTCTAATCTTGCATCTACAGATGTTGCAGGTGGAAGAGAAGTTTCTCCAGCTGGCCAATAATCAGGATAGCTTGGATCCATTAGATTAATTACTCTAAGATCAATACGAGCCCATCCAGGATAAACAAGATATGTTTTAAAGTAATCATACCAAACAACATCATCATGACTGATAGTAAAATCTGCAGTCACACCAGCATTAGCGTAACCAAGAACCTTACCCCAGTTAGTTGAAGCTTTTTCTGTTGAATTTCTAGAATTCATTGCAAGCATACGAGCTCCAAATGAGTTCATAAGCTTAGCCAAAGCAGCACTACTTGTCACACCTGTACCAGGCATCCAATTTTCAGGAACTGCAAAGCTATTACCGTTTGCAATTGCTATAGCTTCATCTAATTTTCCAATAGCAAATGCCATTGAAGCATTATGATCAGATTTTCCATCACCAATAGGTCCAGTTTCATCAGAAAGCCAAACGCCATCATAATTTAGTGCTAAAGTACCCATAGTAAGTGCTTGACCAAATTTAGCTATTGCATTAATTAAATTATTATCAGGAAAAGTAGTTCCGTTCTCTATTGCAAGAGCAAGATTATTTGAATCTGCAAGTACAGAATACATAGCATTAAATGGATCAAAGTTTACATAATTGTAACCGTAAGAAGATGTATTGTTCCATGCTGCTCGAGGCTCACTAGAAGAATCTTTCATTCCAGCATTTCCCCAAGAACATGAAGAAGCATCTGCCATTGTGTTCATAGCCATACCGACACCATAATAGTTAGAGTTAGCCATATACCAGTTTTGAAATAATGTGCCAGCTACTGCTTCAAGAGCAACCGGGTCACTGGTAAGAATTGCATCATCAGGATTTTCCAGATTTCTTACTTCTAGGTCTGTTTCAAATGTATCACAAGAAACAACAACAAAAAGTATTGCAATTAAATAAGTGAAATTATTAATTATCTTTTTCATGTTTTTAGAATTTTAATTGTAATGAAAGTGAATAAGACGACTGAGTTGGGTATACACCTGCGTCAAACGAGAAGTACTGTTGAGTACTACTGCTGTAATCCGTTACTTCAGGATCCCATCCTAAGTAGTCTGTTATAGTAAGAATGTTTCTTCCAATAAGACTAATCTTAGCAGAATCAACAAGCCCAGTTCTAACCAGTACAGCTTTAGGAACATTATATGTCAAAGCTAATTCTCTTAACTTAACATATGATCCATCCTCAACCCACCAGTTATTATTTTGGTTAACATCATAAAGAGAACCATAATAGTTATAGTGCTTTTTCTCATTTGCAGCCTTTCCAGCTTGATCTACCATAGCATTTCTAAGAGCAATTGTATTCCATTGCGCATTACCATTGTAGACATCTCCACCTTGTTTCCAATCCCATAGCATGTAAACACCAAAGTTTTTGTATCTAAAGTTTGAAACTAAACCAACTCTAAAGTCAGCTTCTTGGTTTCCAATCACTTCTTGAACATCAGTTCCAGAAGCATCTTTTTTAATAATACCTTTTTCATCAGCTGTTCCTATTGCAGAAGTTAGCACAACAACACCATCAGAATTGATACTATAATTAGATACTGAATCACCAGCTCCAAGCTGAGAAGCTAAATCAGTTAATCCTTGCTGACCTTGAAGAATTACTCTACCATACATATCACCCCATGTCATACCATTGTCAATTCTGAATAGTCCTCCACTTCCAACAGTTTGCTTAGGTGCATTTAGTTTAGTAATCTTTGCTTCTGAAGCAGAGTAGTTAACTCCAATATCCCAACTCATGTTAGGATTACCTCTTAAAACATCAAAATCCAATTGAGCTTCAATGGTTGAAGCTTCAAGATCACCTACGTTTTGCCACTGTCTGTTTTTACCAGCATTAGCAGGTGCAAACAGTGATACTAACATAAACTGATCAGTAGTTTCTTGCACAGAATATGCAGCTTCAAGTGAAAAACGATCTAGGAAGTCAACATTAAGACCTATTTCAGTCTCAGTTGTTTCAGATGGTTTTAGAGCCGAGTTACCTTTAATTCTGTTTGAACTTAAAGTACCTCCACTAATACCTGTTTGCTCATATTGCCATGTAAAACCAGGTCTTTGTCCTGATGTTCCAAGAGCAAAATTAACTTTTAGCTCATCAATACCAGGAATCTGAACATCTTCTGAAATACGATACGCTGCAGAAACTCTGTAGTAATCGTTCCATCGAGCATCAGATCCAAATAGAGAAGATCCATCTTGACGGTAAAGACCTTCAAAAATGTATCTGTTCATATAAACAAGGTTAGCAATACCAGAATAACTTTGAGCTCTTACATTTTCTCTATTAGAAGCAATAGAGATAGTAGATGGATCAAAGTTATCTAAAGAAGGTAGATCCTTATATAAAAAGTCGTTACCTGAAGCAGTCATACTTTCCCAAGCTCTATCTTCAGCTTGATAGAAAAGTTTAGCTCTAACATCTAATTCTCCAAATTCTTTACTAAAATTAAGAGTAGCTTGAGCTACCTGAGATTTTTCATGGTTGCTATATTTTGACATACTACCTTTTGAGTAGTCAAAACCAACTTCAGCAGCTGTAATTGTATAGCCTTCATAAGGATAAACATTTGTATATCTATAGCTATTATTTTCAAAACTATAAGCTAAAACAAAGTTTAGATTAGAATTGAAATTATACTGAAGGTTATAAGCGCCTAAGAATCTCTCGTTTTGAGTTTCGTAATCTCTCCTCCACTCTGCGTATAATGGATTTGAAATTTCAGACTCATGCGGGTCAGGAGTATACCAGTATGGTTGTCCATCTGGATTATCTAGTAAAAGATTGGCATCAGGACTTAATCTTGTAAAAGTCCTAAAAATCCCTCCACCTACAGATGGTTGGTCATCTACTGTAACAAAGTTACTACTTGTGTTAAGTGTTAGATTATCTGTTATGAAAAAGTCAGAATTTAATCTAAAACTCCTTCTATCATAACCCTCATTTAGATCAACAACTCCCTCATTTGAATAATTCTCAAAAGAGAAAAATGTTCTAGCTCTTTCACTTCCAGAACTAACAGATAAATAAGTCGTTTGGTTAGTACCTTTAGTAAATAGTTGACTGTGATGATCATTGTAAACACCGTAAGGATTATCATGATATCCATCAGCTTCTTGGATTGGTGAACCACCAACACCTTGAGCACCGCCTGCAGCGTAGACACTAGCAAATCCTGCAGGATAAGTCACCCCGTCAAGTTTTGTGTACTGTCCCTGAAAGCTTTGCCAATCAGATGCAAGAACAAATCCATGAGATTGATTAACAGGAATAGTTCTAGTTATTTCATTATAGCCGATTTCGTTTCTGAAAGTAATTTCTGTTTTACCTTTCTTTCCACGCTTAGAGCTAATCACGATTACACCATTACCAGCCCTTGATCCATAAAGTGATGCTGCAGAAGCACCTTTTACAATCTCAAAGGATTCAATGTCATCTATATTTATATCTCCAAGACCACCCTCAACGTATACACCATCAATTATTACAAGAGGTTCTTGTGAGCCATAAAAATTAGCAGCACCTCTTAAAATAATCGTTGCTCCAGCACCAGGTCGACCTAGATTTGTAATATTTACACCAGCAACTTTACCAAGAAGAGCACCAGCAGCAGAGCTAGCAGGTACAGCTTCAATTTCTTCAGCGCTTAGTGTAGCAACAGTTACGGACAGCTTCTTCTTCGAAGTAGCACCAGCAACACCGGATACAACAACCTCTTCTAGTTCTCCAGCCGCAGCAAGAGAAACATTGATTGTATCTTGACTGTTAACGTCTTGTACAACAGTCACATATCCAACGAAACTGAATTCTAATTGAGAAGTACCAGCTACCGTAATTGAGTAATTTCCATCGAAATCAGAACTAACACCGTTATTTGTTCCAACCTCTATAACAGTCGCCCCAGGTAGAGGCACACCGTTTTCATCTGTGATATTACCACTTACCGTAACTTGTGCCAATGCAAATTGGACACTGAAAAGTGATAACAATAAAATCATTAAAGTATTTTTCATAAATCTTTATTTTAAAAAAACTGTTAAAATTATGTAAAAATTTTGTTTTTCGAAAGTTTATTCGATGTTTTTTTAAAATGTGACTTATTATATTGTGATGATTATCAAAAAAAAACCCGCTTAAAAAAGCGAGTTTTTTTTAAATAATAAATTAAATTATTGATTGACCCTTGTTACAGAAAAAATACCAGGGTCTTCAGCCGGAGCATTTGAGTTAGAATTTAATTCTGTGGTAGCATACGGCATTCTCTCAGGCCAAGGCCCACTTTGAGGTCCATCAACTAAAATATATGGAACCGCCATAGAAGAATCAGATTTACGTAATCTCCTTGAGTCATTGTATGGCATATGCATACCAAACCCTGAGACATATCTTTCTTCAATAACCTCTCTTAAAAATGCTGTTTTAGAATCAATTCCATCAGCATTTTCAATTCCTCCATTATCAAAATCAGCAGCATCATAAGCTAAATATGAATATGCTTGGTCTTGAAAATTAGAATTTATATGCCCTCCAGTATTCATCCAAGCCCTGACATTGTTAAGATAGGGGAGCCCATCAGCTAATGATCCGTTTCGGGCAGCTGATTCTGCAAGAATCAACTGATTTTCAAAAAACGTTACCATATTTTGAGGTTCGTTTTCCTCTATTATACCTTCATTTGATGATCCAGTTGACGAATTTATTGTATAGTAAGCTTTTCTAGCTGTTTCATCAGTTTTAGCATTATTCCTCGATAAAGCATTTCCTGAGTCTAAGATTTGAACAAGATAGCTTTCAACTCCATCAACACTGTTTCCAATATCCCCAGATCTGGATCCTTCTAAAATAGTCCAAAAGAGGTTATTGTCTCCTGATGCAGCATTCCCTGGCTTATACATCATATCTCCACTAGCTGAAGATATTCCGTTTTGAGCTGCAGAAAAAGCACTTGGGTAATCCTTTTGATGAAGATAGAAACGTGCTTTCAAAGTATTAGCAGCAGCTATCCAATTTGCTTTATCTCCACTAAAGTAAATATCTTCCGGAACGCTTCCAGCACTAGTAGCATTTAGGACAGAAATCCCCTCATCTAGTAAAGAAATTGCACTTGCATAAACAGCTATTTGAGAATCAAAAATTGGATCTGAAATCTCTGGATTTCCAGCTTCAGAATATGGTATGTCACCCCAAAGTGACGCTCCTGTTCCAACAGCATGACCTTCAATTATTTTTGAAATTCCAACTAATAACTGATTGGAGGAATTAGTAGCTATATGTCTTGTGTTTGAAAGGATTCCAACATAAAGTTCAAACCATTCATCATTTGCTTCAGCAGTTGACAGGCTAAATCCATATATATTAGAATATAGGGATGAGTACCCAATAAGCTGCCCAGAATACATTCCTCCAATTCTGTTTAAATGCCCACAATTTAGTTGAATATTTGCTAATTGTGCACCCGTCAAAAACAAGCGTTCTTCAACATCAGTAACGATGATGTCGTTTGGGTTATCATTGATTCCTTCTACAAGATCTTCACATGAAACTATAAAGATTAAAGAAAGAGATAATATTAGATTGTATGTTATTTTTTTCATTTCTTTATTTATTAAAAGTTAAAGGCTGCTGAAAATAGAACAGATTTGGATTGTGGATTTGTAAAATAATCCAATCCAAGTGCATTTCCAACACCATATTGATTTGTTTCAGGATCAATTCCAGGTACCTTATTAATGTTAATTAGGTTTCTTCCAGTGGCAGTCAATCTTATGTTATCTAACCCAAGAAGAGAATTTAATCTATCACTATTTATAAGATAACTTAATGAAAGCTCCCTTACTTTAGTAAAAGTAGCATCATAGACACCAAAGTTATAGGCCTGGTTATCACCAAAACCACCTCCAATACCAGTTCGATACCAATCTTCATCTAAAAGAACATTTCCTGCTCCAAAGTCTCTAACATTTCCACGAACAGTTGTTCCTGCTGGTACAAGATCACCATCGTGATTTCTAAGATCTTGTGTAGTTGTGATTCTATTAGCAGTCGCTTCTGTAGTTCCAAATCTATGGAGAACCCATAATGTTCTTGGCATAAAATCTCCACCTTCAGAGTGCTCAAGCACAACATTAAGGCTAAGGTTTTTATAATCAAGATTTAGACCTATTCCAGCTATCCAATCAGGATTTGGATCCCCTAGTATTATTGGGCTTGGAGTGATTTGAGGAAATCCATTTGAATCTAGATCAAAACTTCCATCAGCATTTGTTCTAGACCCTGTTCCATATAAAACCCCAAGTTGTTGGCCTACAATAGCTCTAGAGCTAACAGATGCTCCTGGACTCAAACTAATAGTTTCTGTACCGAATAAATCAGTAACTTCATTTGTGTTTTTTGACCAGTTAAGTGAGGCATCTAAATTTAAATCTCCTCTTTTAATGGCATTCCAACCAAGATCTATTTCCAATCCATTATTTTTCATACTTCCAAAATTCCCATATTGAGTTGAAAACCCAGAGGAAGGTGAAAGATTTACATCAAGTAAAATACCGTCGATTTCATTGCTGTAATAAGTCATTGAAAATCTTAAGTCATCATTTAAAAATCTTAAATCTGTTCCAATCTCCCACTCAGTTTTAACTTCAGGTTCAAGGTTAGGATTTCCAAGATTATTATCTAGCCTGTAACCTCCTCCAAAGGAATCTATCGATATTGGATCACTATAGGTAGAGTAACTAAAACCTCCTTCAGCTAATGTTTGAAATTGATGAGCATCCGGCTGAACACCTACTTTTCCCCATGTTGCACGAAGTTTACCAAAGGAGAGAGCACTCGACCCTAAAGCATTTGTGAAGTTCCATGCAGCATCAATAGAAGGATAAAAGAACGATCCTTTTATTGTTGAAGAGGCTTCTATTCCTCCAGACATAGCTATATATAGTTGGTCAAACATATCTAAGTTAAAAACGGCATAACCTCTATTTGATTTTCTAAAAGTTCTATAGTTTTCAAAAGCAGTTGCTTCAGCAGAAGTATTTAAAGATGTTGTTTGTTTGGTTGAGTTTACAAGAAACCCTGTTATACTTCCTGAATTTCTATTGTATTTTCTGTCATTTATACTCCAACCAACGGTTGAGGTAAGACTAATGTCAGAGGTAAGATCATTAGTAGCTCTTGCAATAACGTCAAAGCTATAATTACGTAGAGCTATTTCACTTTCAAAAAAGGCACCATTATTAAAGGCACCACCTGCACTACCGATAGGGTAGAACGTTGTTCTTCTATCATCAGAGAAATCTATATTACCTCTTCCAATGACTTGAAGCCATTCATTTGGTTTTATAGTTATCTCAGGTGTCGCAGTTACTCTGTTTACAGTTGCAATAGATTTTTGCTCATGAACAGTCCAGCCAGGATTATTGTAACTAGGATTTTGTGAGTTACCTAGGTATCTACGATATGATCTATGTCTGTTAGCAGTTTCAGCGCCAGAAGAACTTGTATAGGTACCTATATAATCAGTATTATCAAAATCAGGAGGAGTTCTAAGTAATCCTAACAGTATACCTGCAGTATTTGAACTTTGTTGAATACGATTAGTTCTACTGTATGAGTATGACATTTTATTTGATAATGAAATCACATCATTTAGTCTAGCCTTATAATTAAAGCGTAGATTTGTTCTGTCATAACTAGAACCTACAATTATTCCTTCTTGATCTATATTGGAAAGACTGAAAAAATATTTATCCTTTCCAGCACCTCCGCTAATTGTAAGATCATTTTGATGAAAAACACCTGTCTGAAAAGCTTGGTCCCAGTTTCTCTCTACAAAAGTATCTCTAGAGTTTTTTGCTGTTATAGGATAATAAACGGTTCCATCTAAAGCAGTAAAAAATTGTCCTGCAGTATTAAAGGTATCGGCTCCACCTGCACGCTCTGGGATATAATCACCCCATGATTCTGCACGAGTTGCACCATATGAACCAGACCTACCTTGTCCCCATGTTGATTGCATAGGAATCTTTTCTGAAACCTCATCAAATGAATATGTTGATGTAAATGTAATTTTCGCATCTCCAGATTGGCCTTCTTTAGTAGTGATAACAACTACTCCATTAGCAGCTCTACTCCCCCAAACTGCGGCGGCAGATGCTCCTTTTAAAACTTCCATAGAAGCAATATCATTTGGATTAAGATCGTTAATCCTTGATCCATTGGAAACCCCTCCAGATCGAGAACCACGCCCATCAAAACTATTATAAAATGTTGAATTATTCATCGGGACACCATCTACAATAAATAATGGTGCACTAGCACCAGAAATGGTATTTGCTCCTCGAATTCTAATTGTTGCTCCTGCACCAGGATCAGCATTTGATCTGGAAATTTTAACACCAGAAGCTTTTCCACTTAGTGAGTTTAGAAGTGTTGGTTCTCCTGATCTAACTACGGCGTCTGTATTAACTTTAGAAGAAGTTTGACCCATTTGATCTCTTATTTCAATAAAACCAAGTGAGGTTACAACTACTTCCTGCAATAGTTCAGCATCCTCATTTAGACTAATTTGAATGCTTGACTGATCACCTACAGTTATTTGTTGAGACTCAAATCCGGTAAAGCTAACTTCTATAACACTTTCATCCCCACTTACTGTGATACTGAAATTGCCATCGAAATCTGTGCTAACCCCATTTGAAGTTCCAACTTCAATTATGTTAGCTCCTGGTAATGGTTGTCCTGAAGAGTCTAAAACAGAACCAGAAACAATTTTCTGGCCCGCTAACATGATCGGGCAAATCATTAAAAGGAGAATAAGATATTTTTCGATTTTCATAAGCTTAAAATTTTTGTTTAAATAATTTTCACAATGTAAAAAAATAATCAAAATAAGACTGTTTTTTTTTAGTAAAAAAGTAATCACTTTTATAAAAACTTAATAATTGTGCATTAAAATTTAAAAAATTGTTAATCAAGAGGTTTGAATACACAAAAAATATTTCTAGATTTGCACGCTTAAAAAAATAAGGTAATATATGCCAACAATTGGTCAACTTATAAGGAAAGGGAGGACGAGTGTTTCAAAAAAAAGCAAGTCTGCTGCTTTGGAATCATGCCCTCAACGCCGCGGTGTCTGTACACGTGTTTATACGACTACACCTAAAAAACCTAATTCAGCGATGAGAAAAGTTGCTAGGGTTCGTTTAACCAATGGTAAAGAGGTAAACGCATATATTCCTGGTGAAGGGCATAACCTTCAAGAACATTCTATAGTTCTGGTTCGTGGTGGAAGAGTTAAAGATCTTCCTGGAGTTCGTTATCATATTGTGCGAGGAGCTCTTGATACTGCTGGTGTTGATGGAAGATTACAAAGGCGATCGAAATACGGAGCAAAAAAACCTAAAAAATAACTTCACAGGTATTACAAATGAGAAAACGACAAGCTAAAAAAAGAAAACTAATACCTGATCCTAAGTTTCAAGACAAATTGGTGAGTCGTTTTGTTAATATGTTAATGTGGAGTGGAAAAAAATCAGTGGCACTTGACCTTTTTTATAAAGCAATAGAGGTAGTTGACGATAAAAAGGATACTAAAGAGAAGACTGCTCTAGAAGTATGGAAAGATGCTCTTTCAAATGTAATGCCTCACGTTGAAGTAAGAAGTAAAAGAGTTGGTGGTGCAACTTTTCAAATACCAATGCAGATTCGTCCTGATAGAAAAATTTCTCTTGCCATGAAGTGGCTTATCTCTTTTTCTAGAAAAAGAAATGAAAAATCGATGGCACAAAAACTAGCACAAGAGATATTAGCTGCTTTTAAAGAAGAAGGTGCTGCATATAAAAAACGTGTTGATACTCATAAAATGGCTGAGGCTAATAAAGCATTTTCTCATTTCAGATTCTAAAAATTATGAGCAGAGATTTAAAATATACAAGAAATATTGGGATTGCTGCTCATATCGATGCAGGAAAGACTACAACTACTGAAAGAGTTTTATTTTATACTGGGGTAAGCCATAAAATTGGTGAAGTTCATGATGGTGCTGCAACAATGGATTGGATGGAGCAGGAACAAGAAAGAGGTATAACTATAACTTCTGCAGCAACGACTTGTATTTGGAATTTTCCAACCCAACAAGGAAAACCTATTGAAGGGGGAAAAGAATACCAATTAAACATTATTGATACTCCAGGGCATGTTGATTTTACAGTAGAAGTAAATAGGTCCTTAAGAGTTCTTGATGGACTAGTTTTTTTATTCAGTGCAGTCGATGGTGTAGAGCCACAATCAGAAACTAATTGGAGGTTAGCAGATAATTATAAAGTTCCAAGAATAGGGTTTGTTAATAAAATGGATCGTCAAGGATCAAATTTCCTGAATGTTTGTAAACAAGTTCGTGAAATGTTAAAATCAAATGCTGTTCCAATAGTTTTAAACATTGGAGAGGAAGAAGATTTTAAAGGAATTGTAGATTTAGTAAAGAATAAAGCCATTGTTTGGCATGAAGATAATTATGGCTCAACTTTTGATGAAGTTGAGATTCCTGATAATTTAAAAGAAGATGCAAAAAAATATCGTTCTGATCTAATTGAAGCTGTTGCTGGTTATGATGAAGGTCTTTTTGAAAAATTTTTTAAAGACCCAGATTCAATTTCTGAAGAAGAAATTCATAACGCCCTGAGGGCCGCAACACAAGACATGAGTATTATACCCATGATTTGTGGGTCAGCTTTTAAAAATAAGGGTGTTCAGTTTTTACTTGATGCTGTTTGTAGGTATTTACCATCTCCACAAGATAAAGATGCAATTATTGGAACTGATCCTGATTCTGGAAATGAAGTTTCAAGAAAACCTAATTCAGATGAGCCTTTTTCTGCATTAGCTTTCAAAATTGCTACCGATCCTTATGTTGGTAGGTTAGCTTTTTTCAGAGCATATTCTGGTAAACTTGATGCAGGATCCTATATTTTAAATAATAGAACTGGAAACAAGGAAAGAATCTCTAGAATTTATCAAATGCATTCAAACAAACAAAATTCTATAGAAGCAATTGAGGCTGGTGATATTGGGGCAGCTGTTGGATTTAAAGACATTAAAACAGGGGATACTCTATCTGCAGAGAAGTCTCCAATTATTCTTGAAAGTATGGATTTTCCTGACCCAGTTATAGGTATAGCAGTTGAGCCGAAAACTAAAGCTGATGTTGATAAACTAGGAATTGCCCTGACTAAATTAGCTGAAGAAGATCCAACATTTCAAGTTAAAACTGATGAGTCATCAGGTCAAACTATTATTTCTGGTATGGGAGAATTGCATTTAGATATTATAGTAGATAGACTCAAACGAGAATTTAAGGTTGAAGTAAATCAAGGGAAACCACAAGTTCAATATAAAGAGGCCTTGACTGCTTTAGCTGAACACAGAGAAATCTACAAGAAGCAAACTGGAGGTAGAGGTAAATTTGCTGATATAGTTTTCTCAATTGAACCTTCTAATGATGATAAGCCTGGGTTAGAGTTTGTAGACCTTATTAAAGGTGGTAATGTTCCCAAAGAATTCATCCCTTCAGTTGAAAAAGGCTTCAAAGAAGCCATGAAAAATGGTCCATTGGCAGGTTTTGAAATTGATTCTATGAAAGTCACATTAAAAGATGGATCTTTTCATCCAGTAGATTCTGATTCTTTATCATTTGAACTAGCAGCAAAAATAGGTTTTAAAGATGCTGCAAAACAAGCTAAAGCAGTGATTATGGAACCCATAATGAAGTTAGAAGCTTTGACTCCTGAAGAAAATATGGGTGATATTGTTGGAGATTTAAACCGAAGAAGAGGACAAGTAAGTTCTATGGATGATAGAGCAGGGTCTAAAGTTATTAAGGCTGAAGTTCCGCTATCTGAAATGTTTGGTTATGTAACTTCACTCAGAACCCTTTCCTCTGGTCGAGCTACTTCAACAATGGAATTTTCTCATTATGCTGAAACACCTTCTAATATTTCAGATGGTGTGATATCAGAAATTCAAGGTAACAATAATGATAAATAAATATAGATGAGTCAAAAGATAAGAATAAAACTTAAGTCATATGATCATAATTTAGTAGATAAGTCTGCTGATAAGATCGTTAAAACAGTAAAGGCTACAGGTGCTGTAATAACGGGACCAATTCCTCTACCGACTCATAGAAAGATTTTTACTGTATTACGTTCACCACATGTGAATAAAAAATCTAGGGAACAATTTAAATTAAATTCATATAAACGTCTATTGGATATTTATAGCTCTTCTTCTAAAACTATTGATGCATTAATGAAGTTAGAACTGCCAAGTGGAGTAGAGGTTGAAATTAAAGTCTAAAATTGAATAAGAATGTCTGGTTTAATTGGTAGAAAAATAGGAATGTCTAGTCTTTTTGATGAAAAAGGAAAGAATGTACCCTGTACTGTTCTGGAGCTTGGACCATGTGTTGTAACCCAAGTTAAAACCAAAGATAAGGACGGATATGAAGCTCTTCAGTTAGGCTTTGAAGATAAACCAATCAAAAAAGTTAATAAATCTTTGTCAGGTCATTTCAATAAAGCTAAAGTAAACCCCAAGAAAAAACTGACAGAATTTAAAATAAATTTTGAAAAGGATCTAAAGCTAGGAGACACAATCACCGTTGAACATTTTAAAGAAGGTGAATATGTTGACGTCTCAGCTATTTCAAAGGGTAAAGGTTTTCAGGGTGTAGTAAAACGTCATGGATTTAAGGGAGTTGGTCAATCTACACATGGACAGCATAATAGATTAAGAGCCCCAGGATCAATTGGTGCTGCATCATATCCGGCAAGAGTTTTTAAGGGCATGAGAATGGCTGGACAAACTGGAGCAGAAAAAGTTAAAATTCAAAATTTGATTGTCCTGAAAGTTATACCAGAAAAAAATGTATTAGTTGTTAAAGGCTCTGTACCAGGTCATAAAAATTCATATGTAATTGTTCAAAAGTAATGGAACTATCAATACTAAATAAAAAAGGAAAAGATACGGGCAGAAAAGTTAAACTAAGTCAGTCTATTTTTGGTATAGAACCAAGTGATCACGCAATTTATTTAGATGTAAAACAGCATTTAGCTAATAGTAGACAGGGTACTCACAAGACTAAAGAACGAGGTGAAATTAAAGGGAGTACTAGAAAAATCAAAAAACAAAAAGGGACTGGTACTGCAAGGGCAGGAAGTATAAAGAATCCAATTTTTAGAGGAGGAGGAAGAACTTTTGGACCTCTTCCAAGAGACTACTCGATAAAAGTTAACAAGAAAGTTAAAATATTAGCTCGTAAATCAGCATTAAGTATTAAGGCAAAAGACAAGTCAATTTTGATCTTGGAAGATTTAAGTTTTAAAAACCCAAAAACTTCAGATTTTTTAAAGCTTTTAAAGGATTTAGGATTGGATGGTAAAAAAACTTTAATGGTGTTGGGTGCAGAAAATAAAAATGTATATTTGTCGTCTCGAAATTTAGAGGGAACCGAGGTTGTAACAAACTCAGAATTAAATACTTACAAAATTTTTAATTCATCAAAATTGATTTTGTTAGAAAGCTCAATTGCAAAAATTGAATCTATTTTGAAATAATTGAAAGAAATGAATGTATTAATTAAGCCAATAATAAGTGAAAAAGCTACTTCGAAAAGTGAGCTCAGTAATTGTTATACTTTCTTAGTAGATCCAAATTCAAATAAAATTCAAATAAAAAAAGCTGTAGAGAAAATATACAATGTTTCAGTTGATAAAGTCAGAACACTTAAATATGGTTCAATTCTCAGAACAAGACACACTAAAAATGGAATACAGAAAGGGAAAAGCAATGTGACAAAAAGAGCCATAGTCCAGGTCGCAGATGGGGATACAATAGATTTTTTTAATAACATTAAATAATTAAGATGCCAGTTCGAAAATTAAAACCAGTTACTCCTGCACAGCGATTTAGAATCGTAAATGGTTTTGACATGCTAACAACTGACAAACCTGAAAAAAGTTTACTTTCCAAAAAAAACAGAAATGGAGGAAGAAACAATCAAGGTAAAATGACCGTTCCACATAGAGGAGGTGGTCATAAAAAAAGATATAGAGTTATTGACTTCAAAAGAAATAAAGTTGATATTGAGGCAGAAGTTAAGTCAATTGAATATGACCCTAACCGATCAGCTTTCATTGCTCTTTTACTATACAAGGATGGAGAAAAGAAATATATTATAGCTCCTAGTGGTTTAAAAGTTGGTCAAAAAGTTTCTTCAGGAGAAAATGCTTCTCCTGAACTTGGTAATGCGTTGCCATTGTTAAAAATACCTCTTGGAACTATCATTTCATGTGTTGAAATTAATCCTGGTGGTGGAGCTGTAATAGCAAGAAGTGCTGGTTCTTTTGTTCAATTGATGGCAAGAGAGGGAAATTTTGTAACAGTAAAGATGCCTTCTGGGGAGAACAGATTAATAAATTCTAAATGCATTGCTATGATTGGAACAGTATCTAACTCTGATCATCAGCTTTTGATTTCTGGTAAAGCGGGAAGATCCAGATGGTTAGGTAGAAGACCAAGAACTCGCCCCGTAGCTATGAATCCTGTTGATCACCCTATGGGAGGTGGAGAGGGACGTGCTTCTGGTGGTCATCCAAGATCAAAAAAAGGTATACCAGCTAAGGGATATAGGACAAGGTCTAAAAATAAGGCCAGTAATAAATTTATATTAGAAAGAAGAAAAAAATAGTTTTTTATGCCACGTTCATTAAAAAAAGGTCCATTTGTTCATTATAGTCTTGAAAAAAAGATTATGAAAAATGTTGAAGAAAATAAAAAAACGGTTATTAAAACTTGGTCAAGAGCATCATTGATCACACCTGATTTTGTTGGACAAACTATTGCAGTTCACAATGGAAGACAGTTTATTCCTGTCTACATTACCGAGAACATGGTCGGGCATAAGCTAGGAGAGTTTTCACCTACACGTTCATTTAGAGGTCACTCTGGAGCCAAAAATAAAGCCAATAATTAGAAGAAATGGGTAATAGAAAGCATAAAATGGCTATGAAACAAAAGGAAGTAAATAAAACTAAAGCTTTTGCTAAACTAAATAATTCTCCTATACCTGCAAGAAAAATGAGATTGGTAGCTGATCAATTAAGAGGTGAGGATATAAAAAAGGCTTTGGCAATATTGAAATTTAGTCCAAAAGAGGCTGCTCGACGCTTAGAAAAATTATTACTTTCTGCAATTGCTAATTGGCAAGCAAAAAATGAAAATGATGATGTAGAGAAAGCAAATTTATTTATTAAGGAAATTAAAGTGGATAGTGCTGGAATGCTCAAAAGAATAAGACCAGCTCCTCAAGGACGTGCTCATAGAATTAGAAAAAGATCAAATCATGTTACTTTAATTATAGGTAATAATAAAATTAATTAATTAAGATGGGACAAAAGACAAATCCTATAGGGAATCGTTTAGGGATAATAAGAGGTTGGAATTCCAATTGGTATGGTGGAAGAGATTACGGAGATAAATTATCTGAAGACAACAAAATTAGAAAGTACATAAATGTTCGTTTATCAAAGGCTAGTGTTTCAAATATTATAATTGAGCGTACTCTAAAATTAGTAACAATAACAATTACAACTGCTAGACCTGGAATTATTATAGGCAAAGGCGGTCAAGAAGTTGATAAATTAAAGGGAGAATTAAAAAAGATTACATCAAAAGATATACAAATAAATATTTTTGAAATTAAACGTCCTGAGCTTGAAGCAAAACTTGTAGCTGCAAGCATTGCTAGACAGGTTGAAAGTAGAATATCGTACAGAAGAGCTATTAAGATGGCTATTGCTGCTACAATGAGAATGAATTCAGAAGGAATTAAAGTTCAGATATCTGGTCGTTTAAATGGAGCTGAAATGGCTCGTTCTGAGTCTTATAAAGAGGGTAGAATTCCTCTTTCTACTTTCAGAGCAGACATTGATTATGCTCTGGTTGAGGCTCATACTACATATGGAAGATTAGGTATTAAAGTTTGGATTATGAAGGGTGAAGTTTATGGCAAGCGTGAACTTTCACCATTAGTAGGAATGGGTAAAAAAGGTGGACCCAAATCAGGTTCGAAGCGAGGAAATTTTTCAGATAGACGCGATAGAAAAAAATAAAATATTTAAAAGAGAATGTTACAACCTAAAAGAACTAAATATAGAAAGATGCAAAAAGGAAGAATGAAAGGTCTTTCTTACAGAGGTAGTAGACTCTCTAATGGCATGTTTGGTATTAAAGCTCTTGATTCTAAATTTATCACCTCTCGACAAATCGAAGCTGCTCGTATTGCTGCCACAAGATATATGAAAAGGGAGGGCATGCTTTGGATCAAGATTTTTCCTGATAAACCAATAACGAAAAAACCTCTTGAAGTCAGAATGGGAAAAGGTAAGGGAGCTCCTGAATATTTTGTTGCTGTTGTAAAACCTGGTAGAATATTGTTTGAGGTTTCTGGAGTATCAATAGATATTGCTAAGGAAGCACTTAGATTAGCAGCTCAAAAGCTTCCCTTAAAAACTAAATTTATAATTGCTAGAGATTTTGAGGCATAGTACTATTTTCATGAAGAAGACAGAAATTAAAATATTAACAATAGAGGATTTAAATGATAAGCTCCAAGAATTTGAGCAAAAGCTTTTTGACCTTAAAATGAATCATGCAGTTTCTCCAATAGAAAATCCATTGAGTATAAAAGCAGTTAGGAGAACTATTGCCAGAATAAATACTGAAATTTCAATTAAGAAGGAATTAACAGATTAAGAAAATAATGGAAAAAAGAAATTTAAGAAAAGAGAGAATTGGAGTTGTATCAAGTCATAAAATGGAAAAATCTATTGTTGTCTCTGAAGTCATTCGAGTTAAACATCCTATGTATGGTAAGTTTTTATTAAAAACAAAAAAATACATTGTTCATGATGAAAAAAATGATTCAAAAATAGGAGATACTGTAAAAATTATGGAAACAAGACCAATTAGTAAAAGAAAACGTTGGCGATTAATAGAAATTATTGAAAGAGCAAAATAATGTTACAACAGGAGTCAAAATTAAAAGTAGCTGATAATACCGGTGCCAAAGAAGTGCTTACAATTCGTGTTTTAGGTGGGACCCGAAGACGTTATGCCTCATTAGGAGATAAAATCGTAGTTACAGTTAAAGAGGCATCTCCTTCAGGTACTGTAAAAAAAGGGCAAATTTCTACGGCTGTAGTTGTCCGAACCACTAAAGGAGTTCGAAGATCGGATGGTTCTTATATTAGATTTGATGAAAATGCCTGCGTTCTATTAGAACCAACTGGTGAAATGCGAGGAACTAGAGTTTTTGGACCTGTAGCTAGAGAACTAAGAGATAAGCAATTTATGAAAATCGTATCATTAGCACCCGAAGTGCTTTAAATTTGATTTATGAAAAAAATTAAAATAAAGAAAGACGATAAAGTCAGAATAATTGCTGGAGAGAATAAAGGATCTGAAGGAAAAATTTTGAAGGTGTTGAAAAATAAAAGAAAGGTATTAGTTGAAGGTGTTAACATTGTTAAAAAACACACAAAACCTAATTCTAAAAATCCTCAGGGTGGAATTATTGAAAAGGAAAGTCCAGTAGATATATCTAATTTATCATTAATTAACTCAGATGGTCAAAATACTAGATTAGGATATAGATTTGAAGATGGAAAAAAAGTTCGTTATGCGAAAAAAAATAATGAAATAATTTAAGTTAATATGTATCAACCTCGTTTGAAAAAAGATTTTAATGATAGAATTATTTCTGCTCTGAGAGAAGAGTTCAGTTATAAGAGTGTTATGCAAGCACCTAGATTAGAAAAAATTGTACTTAGCCGAGGTGTTGGAGCTGCTGTTTCTGATAAAAAACTTATTGATTTCTCTATTGATGAACTGACTCTTATCACAGGACAAAAATCGGTGCCAACCCTTTCAAAAAAAGATGAATCATCATTTAAGCTCAGAAAAGGTATGCCTATTGGAGTGAAGGTAACTTTGAGAGGTCAAAAAATGTATGAATTTTTAGACAGGTTGGTAACTACAGCCCTGCCAAGAGTTAGGGATTTCCAAGGAGTAAAATCTGAAGGTTTTGATGGTAGAGGAAATTATAACCTTGGCATTAGAGAACAAATTATATTTCCTGAAATTGACATTGATAAAGTCAACAAAATTTCAGGAATGGACATTTCTTTTGTTACCTCAGCTAAAACAGATAAAGAGGCGATGTCTCTTCTAAGAGAATTAGGAATACCTTTTAAAAAAAAATAAGTTATGGCTAAAGAATCAATGAAAGCTCGAGAGATCAAAAGAGCAAAAACAGTTGCTAAGTTTTCTGAAAAAAGGAAGAAGCTAAAAGAATCTGGTGATTATCTTGCTTTGCAAAAGTTGCCTCGAAATGCTTCTCCTGTTAGAATGCATAATAGATGTAAAATCACTGGAAGACCAAAGGGTTATATTCGTCAATTCGGTGTATCAAGGGTTATTTTTCGTGAAATGGCAAATAAAGGTTTAATTCCTGGCGTTACAAAAGCCAGTTGGTAAAAAAAAAATTATGTTTACAGATCCTATATCAGATTATTTAACTCGAATTAGAAACGCAAGTATGGCAGGGCTTCTTGTTTTGGATATTCCTGCTTCAAAAGTTAAAAAAGAAATAACAAAGATTTTGTTTGACCAGGGTTATATATTGAGTTATAAATTTGAAAATACTGACAACAATCAAGGGAATATTAAAATAGCCCTTAAATATGATAAATTAACTAAAGAAGCTGTAATTAAGAAAATCCAAAGAATTAGTACTCCTGGACTTAGAAAATATGTTTCGGCAAATAAACTTCCAAGAATACTCAATGGTCTTGGAATTTCAATCATTTCAACTTCTAAAGGTGTAATGACAGGTAAGCAAGCAGTTAGAGAAAATATAGGAGGCGAATTAATTTGTTATGTATATTAAATATTAATTAAATATGTCAAGAATAGGTAATGATCCCGTAAAAATTCCTGAAGGTGTTAATGTAGACATCCAAGAAGAATCTATTACTGTAAAAGGGAAATTAGGAGAGCTGACCCAATTATATGATCAAGTCTCTTTTTTAATTAAAGATAGCATGATTACTGTTTCTCGATCTTCTAATTCAAAAGAAAATCGGGCTAAACACGGCTTGTATAGATCATTATTAAATAATATGGTCATTGGTGTTTCCAAGGGGTTTGTTAAAGAATTAGAATTAGTAGGAGTTGGATATAGAGCAAATAATCAGGGACAAAAACTTGAGCTATCTCTAGGTTTTTCTCATAATGTTGTTTTTGAAATACCAATCGAAGTTAAAGTTGAGACTATAACTGAAAAAGGAAGTAATCCTATTATAAAACTGGCATCTTTTGACAAAGAACTTTTAGGAAATGTAGTTTCAAAAATTAGATCTCTTCGAAAGCCTGAACCTTATAAAGGAAAAGGAATTAAATTTGTTGGAGAGGAAATAAGAAGAAAAGCTGGTAAATCAGCATAAATTTATTATGGCAATATTAACTAAAAATAAGAGAAGACATAGAATTCATTTGAGAATAAGGAAAACTATAGTGGGGACATCTGTTAGACCTCGACTATCTGTTTTTAGAAGTAATAAAGAAATATATGCCCAAGTTATAGATGATATAAATGGAAAGACTATAGTTTCTGCTTCTTCTAGGGAAAAAGAAATTTCTAGTTTCAAAAAAGAAAATAAAGTTTTTATAGCCAAGGAAGTTGGTAAATTGTTAGGTAAAAGAATGCTTGACAAAGGAATTAAAAAGATTCATTTTGACCGTGGAGGATATTTATATCATGGGAGAGTTAAATCTTTAGCAGATGGCGCTCGAGAACTAGGTGTTGAATTTTAATATGTTACTATTTTATGTATAATGATTATAAAAATATTGAAGTTGTTAAACCTGCTGGTCTTGAGTTAAAAGATCGATTGGTTGGTGTTCAACGTGTTACAAAAGTTACAAAAGGAGGCCGTACCTTTGGATTTTCTGCAATCGTAGTTGTAGGAGATGAAAATGGAGTAGTTGGTCAGGGGTTAGGGAAAGCAAAAGAAGTTTCTCAATCCATATCCAAAGCAATTGAGGATGCCAAGAAAAATTTAGTTAGGATACCAATTGAAAATGGCACTCTGCCTCATGAGCAAAAGGGGAAATATAGTGGAGCTCGAGTGTTTTTAAAACCTGCAACAGAGGGAACTGGTGTTATTGCTGGAGGAGCAGTTAGAGCTGTGCTTGAATCAGTTGGAGTTCAAAATGTTTTATCAAAATCACAAGGCTCTTCAAATTCCCATAATGTCGTTAAAGCTACTTTTGATGCATTATTGCAATTAAGAAGTCCAATAACAATTGCTTCACAGCGAGGAATTAGTTTAGATAAATTATTCAAGGGTTAGTAGTATGGCAAAATTAATTGTTAAACAGATAAAAAGTAGTATTAATCGGATTGGTTCTCAAAAGAAAACACTTCTTTCACTTGGATTAGGAAAAATAGGGAAGGAAGTAACTCATGAGTCTAACCCCTCGATAAATGGTATGATTAAAAAGGTAAGTCATTTGGTTGAAATAAAGGAATTAAAAAAATGAGTTTAAATAATTTAAAACCTGCATTGGGTTCTGTTCAAAAGAAAGGAAAGAGACTGGGAAGAGGTCAAGGCTCTGGAAAGGGAGGAACTTCTACTAGAGGTCACAAGGGAGCTAAATCAAGATCAGGATACTCAAAAAAGATTGGGTTTGAAGGTGGTCAAATGCCGCTTCAAAGACGTGTGCCTAAATTTGGTTTCAAAAATATTAACAGAAAAGAATATAGAGCAATCAACTTGGATACACTGCAAGCTCTTGTAAAATCTAAGAAGATTAATAAAGAGATTTCAATTGAAAAAATGATAGATTTAAATTTAGCTCAAAAAAATGATTCTATTAAAATTTTAGGACGAGGAAAACTAGAAGCGCCCCTTAAAATTTTTGGGCATAAGTTTTCAGTGTCAGCAAAAAAATCTATAGAATCCTCAGGAGGGGAAGTTGTAATTGTTAAGTAATAATATGAAAAAGTTTTTAGATACATTAATAAACATTTACAACATTGAAGAGTTAAGAGGAAGAATTATAACTACTCTAACCCTTCTTTTAGTTTATCGTGTCGGAGCACAAGTCGTTTTACCAGGAATTGATTCTGTTCAATTGTCAGAGTTGTCAAGTAATACGAGTACTGGTATTTTAGGAATACTTAATGCCTTTACAGGTGGTGCTTTTGCTAATGCTTCTGTTTTTGCTTTGGGAATTATGCCATATATTTCCGCGTCTATTGTCGTTCAATTAATGGGTATTGCCGTTCCTTATCTTCAAAAGCTTCAGAAGGAAGGAGAAAGTGGAAATAGAAAAAGAAACCAAATCACGAGATGGTTAACAATTATGATTTGTGTTGTTCAAGCACCAGCATATTTATATGGATTGAGTGCTTTAGGAGTTCCTGATAGCGCTTTTATTATTGGTAGAGGACCTTTATTTATGTTTTCTTCTGTAATCATACTTGTGACAGGTTGTATTTTTGCAATGTGGCTTGGAGAAAAAATTACTGATAAGGGTATAGGTAATGGAATTTCAATATTAATTATGGTAGGAATAATTGCTAACCTTCCATTATCTTTTGCACAAGAATTTGTGTCTAGAATGTCTGGAACCGGTGGCTTGATGATGATTTCAATAGAAATTGTTCTTTGGATAATTACAATACTTCTGTGTGTTCTATTAGTTATGGCTGTAAGACAAATTCCAGTTCAATATGCTAGAAGATCTGTTTCTGGAACTAATGAAAAAAATCTATATGGGAGTAGACAATATATTCCATTAAAGCTTAATGCTTCAGGAGTAATGCCTATAATTTTTGCTCAGGCACTAATGTTTGTGCCTTCATATATAGGGAGTGCTTTTAGCAATAGTTCCACAGGTCAATGGATACAGACAAATTTTTCTGATATTTTTGGACTTTGGTATAATATTTTATTTGCTGTTTTAGTTATCATATTCACTTACTTTTACACTGCAATTACTGTTCCTACTAATAAAATGTCAGATGATTTAAAACGTAGTGGTGGTTTTATTCCAGGAATAAGACCTGGCTCAGAAACTGCTAACTTTTTAGACTCAGTCATGTCATATATAACTTTCCCAGGTTCACTATATCTTGCAGCAGTTTCAGTTTTTCCTGCAATTGTTGTTCAAATGAATATGCAGCAAGGATGGGCTCTTTTTTATGGAGGGACTTCACTATTGATAATGGTTGGAGTAGCAATTGATACAATTCAGCAGGTAAATGCGTATTTGTTAAATAGACATTATGATGGTCTTTTAAGATCTGGAAAAACTAGAAGATTATAAAAGTTATGGCAAAACAAGAAGCAATTGAACAAGAAGGTAAAATAGTAGAAGCATTATCAAATGCAATGTTTCGTGTAGAATTAGAAAATGGTCATATTGTTACGGCTCATATTTCTGGAAAAATGAGAATGCATTATATCAAGCTTTTGCCTGGAGACAAAGTTAAATTAGAGATGAGTCCATATGACTTATCAAAGGCTAGAATTACATTTAGATTTTAAAATTTATTGTTATGAAAGTAAGGGCTTCCTTAAAAAAAAGAAGTGTAGATTGTAAAATTGTTCGAAGAAAAGGACGATTATATATAATAAATAAAAAAAATCCAAGATTTAAACAAAGACAAGGATAAATTATGGCTAGAATATCAGGGGTTGACATTCCTAAACAAAAAAGAGGCATTATTGCATTGACTTATATATATGGTATAGGCAGGAGTCGTGCTCAATCTATTTTAATTGATGCAAATGTAGATCAAGATACTAAAGTTGCTGACTGGACAGATGAGGAAACATCAAGGATTCGAGAAGTAGTTTCAAATCTTAAAATTGAAGGTGAGTTGAGATCAGAAGAGCAATTAAACATAAAGCGATTAATGGATATTGGTTGCTACAGGGGAATAAGGCATAGAACAGGATTACCTCTTAGAGGACAAAAGACTAAAAACAACTCTCGAACGAGAAAGGGAAAAAGAAAAACAGTTGCTAACAAGAAAAAGGTTACTAAATAAAATAAACCATGGCTAAGACTTCAGGTAAAAAAAGAAAAGTTGTTGTAGAATCAATAGGTGAAGTACATATAAATGCTTCATTTAATAATATTATAATATCAATAACCAATTTAAAAGGTGAAGTTATATCCTGGTCATCAGCTGGCAAAATGGGTTTTAGAGGGTCTAAAAAAAACACCCCATATGCTGCTCAAGTTGCAGCTGAAGATGCCTCAAAAGTTGCTGTTGAAAGTGGATTACGTAAGGTAAAAGTTTTTGTAAAAGGCCCAGGTAATGGTAGAGAATCAGCGATAAGAACTATTCATAATAATGGAATTGAAGTAAGTGAAATAGTTGACGTTACCCCTATGCCTCATAATGGATGTAGACCCCCAAAAAGAAGGAGAGTATAAAAATATAAATTAAAAAAATTAATTATGGCTAGATATATTGGTCCAAAGTCAAAAATTTCTCGAAAATTTGGTGAGCCTATTTTTGGAGCTGATAAGGCATTAGAAAAAAGAAATTATCCTCCAGGACAACATGGTAATAACAGAAGACGTCCCAAGAAATCTGAATATGCAATTCAATTAATGGAAAAACAAAAAGCAAAGTACACCTATGGAATTTTGGAAAGACAATTCAGTAATATCTTTAAAAAAGCAAATAGCAGTAAAGGTGTTACAGGAGAGGTTCTTTTACAACTCTGTGAGTCTCGTCTAGATAATGTTGCTTTTCGTTTGGGAATTTCTCCATCAAGAAATGGAGCTAGACAATTAGTTACACACAAACATATTACAGTTGATGGAGAAATTGTTAATATCCCTTCATACACCTTAAAACCTGGTCAGATTATTGGAATACGAGAAAGATCAAAATCTTTAAAAGCAATTATTTCTTCTCTTGAATCTAATAACTCCAGTTATGATTGGCTTACATGGAATCAAGATAAATTTGAAGGTATTTTTGTTAATCAACCAGAGAGATCTCAAATTCCAGAAAACATAAAAGAACAATTAATTGTAGAATTGTATTCAAAATAATTTAATAACTAATAATAGATATGGCAGTATTTAATTTTCAAAAACCTGATAAAGTAATTATGATTGACTCTTCCGAGTTCGAAGGGAAATTTGAGTTTCGTCCTCTCGAACCAGGATATGGTTTAACTATAGGGAATGCTTTAAGAAGAGTACTCCTTTCTTCTTTGGAAGGTTTCGCTATTACGTCGGTAAAAATAGATAACATTGAACATGAATTTTCGACTATTCCTGGAGTAGTTGAAGATGTAACTGAACTAATTTTGAATCTAAAGCAAATTCGATTCAAGCGTCAGATTGATGATGTAAACGATGAAAAAGTCAATATTGTTGTTGGCGGACAAAATCAATTAAAGGCTGCTGAATTCCAAAAATTTATTTCTGGATTTCAGGTTTTAAATCCTGAACTAGTAATTTGCAATATGGAAGAAGGAGTTCAGCTTAATTTTGAAATTGTTATTGAAAAAGGCAGAGGTTATGTTCCTGCTGAGATTAACAAGAAATCAAGTTTACCTTTTGGATCTATATCAATTGACTCTGTTTTTACTCCTGTTAAAAATGTAAAATACAGTATAGAAAATTATAGAGTCGAACAGAAGACTGATTATGAGAAATTAATCTTTGAAATAATTACTGATGGTTCAATTCATCCAAAAGATGCATTGACTGAAGCTGCCAAAACATTAATTCATCACTTTTTACTGTTTTCAGATGAACGAATTACTCTTGAAGCTGATGAAATTGCTCAAACCGAAAGTTATGATGAGGAATCTCTTCATATGAGGCAATTACTTAAAACTAAACTTACAGATATGGATCTTTCAGTTCGGGCGCTTAATTGTCTTAAAGCTGCTGAAGTTGATACTCTTGGCGATTTAGTTTCATATAATAAAAATGATCTTATGAAATTTAGAAATTTTGGCAAAAAGTCTCTTACTGAACTTGAAGAATTAGTTCTTCTTAAAGGTCTTTCCTTTGGTATGGATTTGTCAAAATATAAGCTAGATAAAGAATAAAATGAGGCATTCAAAAAAAATAATAAAATTAGGAAGAAAGTCTTCTCATAGAAAGTTTATGCTAGCTAATATGGCATCTTCTTTAATTGATAAAAAGAGGATAAGTACAACCTTAACTAAAGCAAAAGCTCTTAAAATTTTTTTTGAGCCACTAGTTACTAAATCTAAAAGTGATACAACCCATAATCGACGTATTGTTTTTAGAGCCCTAAGAAATAAGGAAGCAGTTTCTGAGTTATTTCGTAACATTTCAAAAAAGATTGGAGATAGACCAGGAGGTTATACAAGAATTATAAAACTTGGAAATCGCCTAGGAGACAATGCTTCAATGGCAATGATTGAATTAGTAGATTATAATGAAATATATAAATTAGATAAAAGTGAAAAGAAAAAGTCTACAAGAAGAGGAAGAAGAAGTAAAAAGAAAACAGATGATATTGAAAAAGATCAAGTAGATTCACAAAAATTAGAGGATAAGCCTTCTGAACAGGCACCAGATCAAGTGGATTCAGAAAAAGTAGAGGATAAGCCTGCTGATCAGACACTGGATCAATCTGAGTCAGCAAAAACGAAAAAGAAACCAATAGAAACTAGTATACAAAAGTCAGGCAATAAAGAAAATAAAGACGACTCTAAAGATGAAGGTGAATGAGAATTTTAATGTTAATAATTTAAAATAAATTGTTAGGATAGGCGTTTAAGTTTATCCTTTTTTTTATGTTCATTTGCATCATTAATTATGTCATATAAAAAAAGAAAGAAAGCCATTTTATTATTAGCTGATGGGACTAGATTTTATGGAAAATCGGTTGTCTGTTCTGGAAACAGTTATGGTGAAATTTGTTTTAATACTGGCATGACTGGCTACCAGGAGATATTTACTGACCCCTCATATCATGGACAATTAATGGTCACTACCAATTCTCATATTGGTAATTACGGAATATTAAATCAAGAAGCTCAATCACAAAAAGTAAATATTTCAGGATTAATTTGTAAAAATTTTAGTTATGAATTTTCTAGACCTGGCGCTTCATCTTTATATGAATATTTGAAAGCAAATCAAATTATAGCTATTTCAGATATTGATACTAGAGCTGTAGTAAATTATATTAGAGAAAATGGAGCTATGAATGCTGTTATTACTACGCAAATAAAATCCATAAATAAAATTGAGAAAGAACTAAAAGACTTTCCTAAAATGGAGGGTCTTGAATTAGCCTCAAAGGTTTCTACTAAGAAATCATATTTAATTGGTAATCCAGATTCAAAATATAAAGTTGCTGTTATTGATCTTGGAATTAAAAAAAATATACTGAATAATTTAATCAATAAAGGTTTTTATATTCAAGTATACTCATATGATACAGAATTTTCAGAAATCCAAAAATGGAACCCTCATGGCTATTTTATATCTAATGGCCCTGGGGATCCCCAGCCTCTAATAAAAGTCCAAAAACTTGCAAAATCTGTAATAGATAATGACATACCATTATTTGGTATTTGTCTAGGACATCAAATTATAGCTCTAGCTAATGGAATTAAAACTTATAAGATGTTTAACGGTCATAGAGGGATTAATCATCCAGTAATAAATTTAATTACAGGTAAAGGTGAAATTACTTCTCAAAATCATGGATTTGCTGTCGATAAAGATTCAGCTGAGTCAAATCCAGATTTTTTAATTAGTCATCTACATTTAAACGATGATACCGTTGCTGGATTGCAAATGAAAAATAAAAATTGTTTTTCTGTCCAATATCATCCTGAAGCTGGCCCTGGACCTAATGACACTCTATATCTTTTTGATCAATTTTATGATAATATTGCCAAATCTAAAAACTAATCTAAATCTAATTTCATGAGTAAAATTTTGAAAGTTCATGCACGTCAAATTTTCGATTCGAGAGGGAATCCAACTGTTGAAGTTGATGTGACTACTGAAAGAGGGGCTATTGGAAGAGCTGCTGTCCCATCTGGTGCATCAACTGGAGAACATGAAGCCGTAGAATTAAGAGACGGTGGAAAAAACTTTATGGGTAAATCAGTCAATAAAGCTGTTCAAAATGTTAATAAGCTTATTGCTAATGAAATAAATGGCAAATCTATTTTTAATCAAAATGAAATTGATAACTCAATGATTGAGTTAGACGGAACTGAAAATAAGTCAAAATTAGGAGCCAATGCAATTCTCGGAGTTTCATTGGCTTGTATTCGAGCAGCTTCAATTGAATCTAAAAAACCTTTATACAAATATATTGGTGGTGAAGATGCAAGAACACTACCTGTTCCTATGATTAATATTGTAAACGGAGGATCTCACTCAAGTGCTCCAATTGCTTTTCAAGAATTTATGATTGTTCCAGTCGGAGCGAATAGTTTTTCTAACGCAATGCAAATGGGAACAGAAATTTTCCATAATCTAAAACAAATTTTAGTCTCAAAGGGATTAAATACTACAGTTGGAGATGAAGGAGGATTTGCTCCCAGTTTTAGGGGCACAGAAGACGCAATAGAGACGATTATTAAGTCAGTTGCTGCAGCTGGATATATTTTAGAAAAGGATATTAAAATTGCTCTTGATTGTGCAGCTTCTGAGTTTTATAAAAACGGGAATTATGATTACACTATTTTTGAAAAGAATCAAGGTAAAGTTATTTCCTCATCAGAACAAATTGACTATTTATCAAGTCTAACAAGTAAATATCCAATAATTTCAATTGAAGATGGAATGGATGAAAATGATTGGGATGGATGGAAATTTTTAACAGATAAAATTGGGGATAGGGTTCAACTAGTTGGAGATGATCTCTTTGTTACAAATGTTAATAAATTATCTAAAGGAATTGCAAATAAAACTGCAAATTCTATTTTAATAAAAGTAAATCAAATCGGTACATTAACTGAGACAATTTCTGCTGTTCGAACTGCTCAAAAAGCTGGTTATACAGCAGTGATATCTCATCGTTCTGGAGAAACTGAAGATACCACAATTTCTGATTTGGCAGTTGCTCTTAATACAGGTCAAATTAAAACAGGTTCAACTTCTAGAACAGATAGATTAGCTAAGTACAATCAATTGCTTCGAATAGAAGAGCAATTAAATAATTTTGCTATTTACCCGGGTTCAAATGCATTTAACGTCTAGCTTCTATATATAGTTGCTTATTGCCTCTTATTTACTTATCTTGAAAACTTAATTGATTTAATTTGTTTCTTATTTATCATGAATGATAAAATTAAAATTTCTTTGGGGAATGAAAGCCATGAATTTCCTCTTGTCAAAGGAACTGAGAATGAAGTAGGCATAGATATTAAAGATTTAAGATCAAGAACTGGCTTAATAACTTTTGACCCAGGATATAAGAATACCGGATCATGCCTGAGTGATATTACATATTTGGATGGCGAAAAAGGAATTTTAAGATATCGGGGTTATTCAATAGACGATTTGGCAAATAACGTAACGTTTCTAGAAGTCGCTTATTTACTGATTTGGGGTGAATTACCTAATGAAAAAGAGTTATCCAATGTTTCAAATGAGATACAAGAATCTTCATCAATAGATAAAGATTTAGAGTATATTTTAAAAAGTTTTCCCTCAAAAGCCCACCCGATGGGAATTTTATGTTCTCTTACATCAGCACTTATAGCATTTAATCCATCCTCTGTTGATGTTAGTTCTAAAGAAAAAATGTTTAGAGCAACTATAGAATTAATGGCAAAATTTCCAATTTTAGTTTCATGGGTTCACAGAAAAGTAAATGGTTTGCCTATTAATAAAAGTAATAGCAAACTTTCCTATACTGAAAATTTAGCTCAAATGATGTTTAAATCATCTGGTGATAATTACCAGTCTAACCCAATCATAATTAATGCACTTGATAAGCTCTTAATTTTGCATGCAGATCACGAACAGAACTGCTCTACTTCAACAGTCAGAATAGTAGGTTCGTCACATGCAGGAATGTATGCCTCTATATCAGCTGGTATATCTGCTCTTTGGGGTCCATTACATGGAGGTGCTAACCAAGCTGTAATTGAAATGTTAGAAAAAATTAAAGCCGATGGAGGTAATACAAAAAAATATTTGGAAAAGGCAAAGGATAAGGAAGATGCTTTTCGTTTAATGGGATTTGGACACCGAGTCTATAAAAACTTTGATCCTAGAGCAAAAATTATTAAAAAGACTGCTGATGAAGTTTTAACTAAGTTAGGAATCAATGATCCTGTTCTTGATATAGCTAAAGGTTTAGAGGAAGAGGCTTTAAATGACCCTTATTTTATTGAAAGAAAACTTTATCCTAACGTTGATTTTTATTCTGGTATAATATACAGAGCTCTTGGGATACCAACTGAAATGTTTACTGTAATGTTTGCATTAGGAAGAGTCCCTGGATGGATAGCTCAATGGAAAGAAATGAGACTAAATAAAGAGCCTATAGGTCGACCAAGACAGATTTATAAGGGCTACAATTCACGTAGTTTATAGTCTATAATTTTATACAAATCAACAAGATTTCAATCAAGTATTTTCATATTCTTTGTATTATCTTTGATTTATATACAAAATGAAAAACTTAGAAGGCTCTCTTTCAAAAATTGTTTCTAATTTTTTAGAAAATGAATATAAAATATTAATTGATGATTTTGAATTTCAATTAACCAAAAAAGATTTTGAAGGAGATCTCACACTAGTATTATTTCCTATTGCTAAAAAAA
>Ga0208766_1000185_pt1 | contig 33192 bp, 24 predicted proteins | sample ETN01SmetaG_3_FD_185792 | JGI IMG/M metagenome (GOLD analysis project Ga0208766, IMG submission 185792) | Marine microbial and viral communities from oxygen minimum zone, Eastern Pacific Ocean - ETNP2014F12-01SV263 (SPAdes) (version 2) | ecosystem: Environmental > Aquatic > Marine > Oceanic ... | reverse complement strand
CGTTTTTTTTCATATTTTGTAAATGATAAGGTATACACCCATAAATAAAAACCGAACATATTCGGTGATAATTGATTGTGCCGGTAAAATCTTTATTACCCCCTTTTTCTCGCTTTGAACTTATGAACAAGACGAAGGTATCTACTTCTCTACTTGCTTTACTAATGATTGCCGGAGCTTTTGCCGGATGTCTCGGCGGAGAAACCATTGATGACACAGCCCGAACTGACATTGATGATTTATCTGCATCAACTACTGAAAATCAGACTACTATGAATGCAGACATGGATTCAATAGAACTTGATGTCACAGCACTTTCTAATTCTCTAGGAAGTCTTTCTTCAGATTTAACGAGCCTTGGTAATGATCTCACAGCAAAAGAAACAGCACTTCTCGGTGCTATTTCAACCGCTGAAGCAAGCATTGCTAGCTTAGAGACTCACAATTCCGCTCTAATGACTACTCTTTCTGGAATGAACGACTCTAACTCAGCAGAGTCACAATCACTCCAGGCTCAAATTACTACTAATGCAGCAAACATTGCGACTCTATCTACAGACCTTCAAACACTTACTACTGAATTAGCAGCAGTTCAATCATCTTTAGCAGCACTATCTAGTACTGTGACCAGCCTAGAATCCACACTAACTTCTGTGGAGTCAATAGCCACTCAAAATGCTGCAGATGTAGACGAACTTGAAACTACAAGTGCAACTAACGCTGCTGCCATTGCTGATTTGGCAGACCAAATTACAATTCTTACAGAAGATATTGAGATATTGTGGGAAGTCCTTGAGGATTTGGGTAATCCGAATGAAGACTTATTCAACGATAATATGTATACAAATACAGTAGAATATGACTGGGATGGTGATGGTGTAGTGGATTATATTTATTCATTCAACCTTAGTATAATGCAATGTATGGATGTGTCATTCGAAGATTTATCCTACATTGATTTTACAGAAGCCTATATGGGATCAATAAATTTCAGATATGTCGACTTATCTTTTACCAATTTCTCCAATGTTAATGCCGACCCAATGCCCTGTTCCGGTGCAATGTGGTCTTGGAATACTCCATTGGGAGATTGGATGGATAAAACCGTTTTCATGCATTCTGACCTTTCTCATATGTATGCAGTAGGAGCAGCGTTCCCAGCTTCGGTTTGGGTCTTCTCCACACTTGATTACACCAATTTTTCGTATGTCGATTTTAGACCACTAGAATCGTGGAGTGACCTCAACTTTTCCTCTGACTGGTGGGACGATCCAGCGGGTAATTTTTCCTACTTTGAAGGTAATAGTGCAATTTCTTCAGTATTCACTGGTGCAAATTTATTCAACAGCACTTTCTACATGAATAATTTTACAATGGCAACATTCAACAATGCCAATTTAGGAAATTCATCCTTCTACATGAATGATTTAACTAATACTAATTTTACAGGTGCTGATTTGAGCCAATCAAAGGACAGAGGCGACAATGTATGGGATGGAGCCAATTTTGCCTTTGCAGATTTGACAAATTCAACTATTAACTATAGCAACTCGACAGGTATTAACTGGTTTTACACAACCTGCCCTAATGGCTCAAGCAGTGGTTCATCAGGTTCTTGCTGATTCTGACCTCCCCTCTACTCGTTAGAGTAGGCTCATAAAGGGGAGTCAGGTCGGCGGGATGCTTGGAGGGTCAATGATGGGTGTCATGAAGCATATCAATTCGGTTTGGAAGAAGCCGAAAGAGAATATTCCATCCACCTACCGCCGCAATCGTATGGCAGGATGGCGCCGTGAGCCTGTATTCCAGCGCGTCGAGCGTCCAACTCGCCTCGATGCAGCTCGCCGCCTCGGCTACAAGTCGAAGCAGGGAGTTACCGTTGTGCGCACACGAATTCGTCGTGGTGGCCTTCGTAAGGGTAAGATTCACATGAAGCGCAAGCCATCTAAGGCCGGTATCAAGAAAATCACAATGGCAAAGTCCACTCAAAGAATGGCTGAGGAGCGTACCAGTAAGCGCTACCCTAACCTTGAGGTTCTAAACTCGTACTGGGTTGGTGAAGATGGTAAGAACAAATTCTTCGAAGTCATCATGATTGATCCACACCACCCTGCAATCAAGTCCGACAAGCAACTCGGCTGGATTGCTGAGGGTAACAGTCACCGAGGCCGCGCAGAGCGTGGAATGACCAGTGCTGGAAAGCGCGGACGAGGTCTGTACAACAAGGGTAAGGGTGCTGAGAAACTTCGCCCATCCTTGAAGGCCAACAAGAATCTCGGCAAGTGATTGTCACCGGAACTCAGATACCTGAGTTATGTTTGCATGATTCTATGGCTAATGTGCTAGACAAGTGGAAGTCTCTTAGTAGAAACAACAAGATTTCTGCTATTGCGATTGTAGGACTGATAGTTTTCTCAATTGGTTATGTTGGAATTGGCTATGTCGTTGCATCGCAAGCCTTGGCTGTAAACCCTGGTTGTGGAATGTGGGCCGAAAATACACCTTCTGACTGGGATTCAGATGATGATTGGGAGAGTTTTGAGCCTTGGCCCGCTGCCGAGGAACGCGTCGAAATCCGTCGCGATTTTGATGCATCTTCGTATCAGATGGATTCCTATGAAGATGTAACTTTCTCGCCGAGGGGCAATTCAGATATTACACTCAGGGGATGGTATGTTGAGGTTGACCCTGATGCTCCGGTAGTCATTCAAACTCATGGAATGCCGATGAATGGAAAGTGCAAACCTGAGATGCTGCTGATGCAAGGTTACCTCGCTGAAGGAGGAATCAATACTCTTTCCTTTGATTTGCGGAATTATGGCGATAGCGATGTTGTGGGGGATTATTTCGCTGTTGGACAGATTGAGTATAAGGATCTCTTAGGTGCATATGATTGGCTAATTGCAGAGAAAGGCTACCAGCCTGGAGAGGTTGGAATGACCGCCTTTTCTGCTGGTGGTGGAGCTGCCATTGCCTTTGCTGAAGAACCCGGAATCGGCGCAATGTGGCTGGATAGTGCGGTCCTCGATTTCCCACTAGTTGTTCGTAATGAATTGAGTAGAATGGGATTCCCGACTATCTTTGCCGGCCCAGGAATTACAGTTGGAGGTTGGTTAGCCGGAGTTGATTTGGATGGTCGCTCCCCAATGGAAGCGGCTGACGTTGCTGGAGAGAGGCCTGTTTTCTTGACTCATGGTAAGGATGACCCTAGGGTGTCGATTGTTCATTCAGAGAGATTTGAGGCGAGAATGTTAGAGAACGGTGGCGATGTCACAACATGGTATGTTGATGATAGAGCTCATGTTGATGCAATATGGGGTGAATCAGATACATACAAGTCGAATCTGATTTCATTCTTCGATAATGCATTATCATCAGAGTGAGATTTGGCGAATTTGCTTTTACATACTGATTGCCTGTAGTTTCTTTCACATTAGACGAAAGTTGATGGCTTCCTTCCGTGCCCGCGCAATAGATGGTCGAGTCCGAAGTCAGTTCTGTTCGCAATCTACCGGTGATTTTGCCGAGTGGTAGATTGCTTGGCACAGTGCATGACACCGTCATTGATACAGATAATTGGAGATGCACTCACATCTTTGTCGCTGACCCACCCGCAGATCTTGTTGAGGGTCGAGTTCACCTTGCTATTCCGTGGAATTGGGTGCGTTCCGTTGGCGATGTAGTGGTCTTGCGTTGGTTCCCTCCAACCCCCATTCCTCGTGATTCCTGAGCCCAAATCATCTCATTTCAGAGTGATACTTGACCGAACGAGGCTGCGATACGATTCAAAAGGAGAGGGTGAACGCATACACAATGCGTACCTTCTCGGCCGGAGTTCTTCTCATACTCCTACTGGCTTCCTCAGCACCTCTTGTAGAGGCTGATTCTAAGGGTGTAGTTTCTTGTGCACCAGCAGATACATCTGTGATGCCATCTAACTGGAATATCGATGACGGAGCCTGTGTTCGTATCGATCTCGGAACTCTTTCACCAGGTGATACACTATCTTTCGATGTTGCCTCTGATGTTGCCATTGATGTGTTGATGTTTGCCTCCAGTTCAATCACAGTATACCAAAATGAGCAAAATTACCGCCTTGACTCCGTTTGGCAGACAGAATCTGTATTCGAGTCATTCACAGGTTCGGGTACATGGCACTGGACAGCACCTTCAGACCGCGGAGATACTCTTTGGTACATTGTTCTGGATAATATGGCCCACCCTCAGGATCAGGGTGGTGGCGCACAAGGTGGCAGTGTTGCAGATGTCACTCTAGATGTGGCTAGTGTTTCGACTCCAACCTTCGGTATAGTTGACTCAATAGTTCGTTTAGAAACAGATACCTATCAAGTTCTAGCAGGTCCTCTGACCCTTGACGCAGGCACCCTAGTCAATATGTTCTCAACAACTATGCAGGGTGCGCCTGATGTATTCCTGATGACTGAAAATCAGTTAGATTTGTATGAACAAGGCGGAACGGCTACGACATTTGTCTCAGGTTCTGAAATGCTTTTGGTTTCAAACGAGAGAACCATGTCTTGGACTGTAACAGAACAGTATCAAGGTGAGAACTTGTATCTTGTCGCCGACAATCGTCCTGGGCCTGCTGGAGGTGGTGCAGGGACTGGATTTGTTGCTACAACTGTAGTAGTTGACCTTACTCCTATTCTGAATCCAATAATTAGTGATGCAGAAAATTTAGCCGAAATAGATGTCTCTGCCGATGTTATTCTCGACGCCTCGAATACCCCAAATCATTCCAATCAGATTCCTTCAGATGGATTCCATTGGGACACTAATGGTGATGGGATTGATGATACTGCTGGAATGACAGTAACTGTTAGTTGGGACGAACCAGCCAATGTCAGCGTCCGTTTGCGAATAGTCTCTAACGACGGTCGCAGCGATAGTGTATATCTCAACATGGAGGTAAAAGATATGACTCCTCCTGAGTTGACTTTAACAAATTCTGAAATAATCCGCAAGGATTTCGATGATGAATTACTTTTGACTGCAGGAATCCAAGACAATTGGGGTATTGCTAGTGTTGAATGGTTAATGGATGACCAAATTGAAGAAACTTACAATTCAAATGATTGGGAGGATGGCAAAACCTTCACCTTCCGATTTGATTCAACATATGCGGCAGGAGAACACACCGTCACATTGCGTGTTACTGACAAACAAGGACTCATCAGTGAAGAATTCGCAATTATCGAACTTTACGATTCCACACCCCCAATAGTTCCAAGTAAAACAGAGGAAGTGATTGTAATTCTTGGCGAAACTAATTTGTTTGCTCCCGAAGCGTTTGATCCTGAGTCTACAAATCTACAATACACTTGGGATTTCGATGTTGAATTTGATCTAGATGGAGACGGAGATACCACCAACGATGCTGAATCTAGTGGAATCCAGATTTACCGTGATTTTCCTCAAAAGGGAACTTACGAAGTGGTTTGTACAATAACTAATGATGCAGGTGTTTATTCACAGATTACCTACTATGTGACAGTAGTTAGTGATGATGATGACAAGACCTTCGGTCTTGACCCTCTACTATTGGTAGGATTAGTCCTATTGGTAATTGTGTTAATAGTAGGATTGATTGGATTTATTTCTTGGAAACGGACGACAAATGAGCGCCTTGCAGTTCTTCTAGCTGAACAGGCGGCTGCTGATGAGGAAAAACCGAAGGAATTGACGATTGAAGAACAGAAGGCAATGTACGGAGGGGGTTCTGCAATCAGTCAGCCAAGTACAGTCGAATCCGCTTCTCCATTTGGTCAATATGCAACCGGTATGGCTGGCACAGGTGACCCTGCAGCAACAGCGGCAGCAGCGGCAGCGATTGAAGATCCTGATATTGACGAATTAATCAGTTCGTCAACACCAATCACTTCCACAAAAGCCTCGAGCCCAGCCGCAGATTTACTTGCCGAATTCTCAGATGATGATGAGGTCGACAATCTTGTTGATGTTGTCGAATATTCTCACGATTCAGGCGCAGGAGAAGTTTGGAATCCCGAACCTGAAACTGATGACATGGATGAGGAGTTGCCCTCTCCTCCTCCTCCCGCACCAGCTCCTGAATCTGTGGAAGAAGAATTGCCCTCTCCTCCAACTCCGGATGAATCGGATATTGCCGAACCACAAGATGATGAGTCAGAAGAAGAGGAATCGTCACCTCCTCCGGTTTCAAATGAATCAGAAGAAGAGTCTGAGGAGCCAGCAACCACTACTTCATCAGGCGATAGAACCGTGCAACAGAACTGTAGTGATTGCGAACAGAGATTCGAAATCACTCTACCTGATGGTCATGATGTTGTCCGAACTGCATGCCCTTCATGTGGCTCCATAGAAACCATCACTTTGAATTGAATCTGACATTATTGCAGGGTCGGAAGTTGAGTCATATAGTGCTCTTGCAGCCCAAGACCCTAAATCGCACCTCATAGAGGTGCGTGTATGGGCAATGACGCTGTCCGCCTAATTCGCCGTGCGCCCAGTGTCAATCATACACACACAATTCTTCTTGTAGCACTCTTCTTGTTACCCACTCTTGCTCCATTTGCAGCAGTAAGCGCCGAGTCAAGAATAGAATCAGAAGATTTTGATATTCTAGACGAATTATCTGCAGTTTTGAGTGAAAGACAGGACGTTATTGACTCTCAGGCCATAGGTCAATTGGCTAATCCAATGCTAGAACAACTCAAACTAGGAATTCAGGAAACCTCTGTCGCCGATCCTCTGCATGACATTGATGAGGCATTAGACGATGTTAATTTGGTAGAAACTGCCGCCCCTCATGTAGTTCATCCGGAGCCATATCAAATATTGACTGACGAAGGAAGTAGACCTCCTGGTGAAGTAAGGAACATTTGGACCACTCTTTTCAATCTCACAGACTATGTGATTTGGACAAGGTATGTAGACAAGGATGGAGAAGTAGTAGAAAAATACGAATCAATCACTTTCATCTCTTCCCTTCTTTCATTACTAGATTCAGAAACTGATGCTTTCCTTCACCAAATGGATATTGATGATGATGGTGATGATGATATTCAGGTAGGTCTGAGTTTAGATCTCAATGACCCCGAGATAGACGGTTCAACACTCTCCGTAGCACCTCATCTTGATTATCGCATCACTGTTTTACAATCTAGTCTAACCGATCCAGATTGGGATGATTTAGAAACCCTAGAAGTCTCGTTACTGAAGGCTTTTGCATATTCTGATGGTTTACTCAGTGAAGGGGAAAGTTATGTCTGGGTCATAGACTCAAAATTTACTCATACACCATATGAATTCACACTTGGAGTAGGTCTTGAAAGATTCTATTTTGACGTATCCGGAGCAGTAGGTGATCTTCTTTCCGGAATTACTTCCCTGCTACTTGGTTTAGCTACAAATGGTGAGTCCGGCATATCGATAGCATCGATTTCGGCACCATATCAAATCTCAATAGAAAATCAAGGACAAACAAATTGTCCCGAGGACTACTCCCCGCTTGAACTCACAACCCTGCCTTCTAGTGAGATAGGTTGTGGGGTAACTGCTGGATTTGGCTATGTCCATTATTCACCTCCTGATTCGCAAGATGATCGCGATGTGTGGGAGGTCGCTTACATTGAAGCCGCAGTTCATCCAAATGGACTAGCGACGATTTTACCAGAACAAGTTGATGTGACCATCCGAACGGACAGCACTCTTGCAGATGGAACTGGAAATATCGGAGAGAATGGTCTCACAACAGTCGAGTATTGGGCTGATGAGAGAGCAGACCTCCACTTGCATTTCCATGAGAATCGTTCCGAAGTTCCTCCTGAGAATTCAGATGGTATTCACGGCAATGTTACAGATTCCTCAGGTTGGTTCCGTGGTATGCCCGCAGGTTCTCTAGATGCTGAAGAAATTGACCGAATCTTCACAATGTTAGGATCCAAGTCTGTACCTGAACTACCTGGCGGGCAACCAAACCGTCTAGGATTGATTATTGGTGTCAAGAACTTCACTCGAGATACATCACAGAATGTAGATGATTCAAGTCTTCCAGTTAATCCTGCATATCCTCCTAAGACTTTGGTTTTAGTGCGTTCAGTAGAATCGATTGAAGAGGTCGAGTATCATTCTTGGATGAAACGGGGCGGGGCTGAATCAGATCATAGAAGAATCCAGATTACGGCCAAAGATGTTCCCACAGCAGTAGTTCTATTCGGTTCGTTTGAATTAGGTGGAACATCTGAGTCCGATACCAGTCTTGATTCCTCTCAGAATCTAGATTTTATGTCACGAATCTTAGATGTGGTTTTGATTAACATAGTAGATTTATTCCTTGATATTGGTACAATAATCAATGATATTCCATCTGCTACAGTTGACGTAATTAGTGGTGGAGTTGGCGGTTCAGGTGGCTTATCTGGTCATACTATACATCTTCAGATGCATGACAATTGGAGAATTGAAAGAGAAGCGGAATCAATTAGTGAGATTGGTCTACAACTTGGTTCTAGCCCCCATCCAGTAATGCCCGGAGATCATTTGATTCTTGCAACAGATCAGTCCCTAGACACCGTACAAGGAAGAATAGGACCAAGAGAACCATTAGTTCGTGTATCAGCTAGTTTGCGGTTTAGTGGATTGAGTGCCTTTACTCTAGTTGATGACCGAGAAACGGAGAATCAACGTGTATCGCTTCAAACCAACTCGAATGAGGAATTCTCTTTCCTTTACATTGACCATCAAAGCAACAACCTCAGTGGAGCCAGTCATCAAGGCGTGTCAATTTCAGATATCCCTGATAATCTCACTGCTGAACTCAATCCAAATACGGCAACATATTCTGCAAGTTCGCCTATTGATCGAATAAGTTACACTGGGACGGAAGGAACTCAGAGGCAGGCTGCACATATCCTCGATTTACCAGCCTCCTTCTCGCTACAATTTGGAGATATCACGAAATGGACTTCTTCCACTCCAATATCAACTATCCACGCTCAGATGACAGATTCGCCTGAACCAGTAACTATGAGCGGTGATCACTTCCTCTTCCATCATGAACCTGATTCGGACACATCGACTATTTCTGCTCGGATTTCAGGATTACAAGAAGTAGGCTGGAGAGCACCAATGGAACCGGGTGCATCGGGGCCATTAGGTCGTGGAACTGCATTCATGACAACATCCGGTGAAAGGACAATGAGCATCGACGTTGAACATGCTCCTACTGAGGGTAATGGTGGCCTATCTGCAGTTGTGCTTATCGATCCATTACCTTCGACAATTTCAGTTGACATACCTACAGGTTCTGATGCTGCAAACAATTTGGCAATTCCTGAATTTAATACAAGTCAAGGTGTAGCCGGTGTTGCCTTCTTCTTAGGCGGATTAGCCGAACTAGGAAGTTCTGTGAATCAAGTTCTTGCAGGTGTAACCACCGATATTGCTTCAGGTGAACAGAATGGAAACGGTTCTTTTTCATACGGTATTCAATTAGATGCAGATCGTGCATTCGATTTGATTTTCGATGCGAGTCATGGTAATGGAACAGCTGACATTCCACCCTGGGTTCATGGGATTTCATTGAATGCAGCTGACACCGGTATTAGTGATGGTTTCCATGTTCGTGGATGGTTACCTGAACTTCCACCTATGATTGACTTGTCAGTAACTAGACTTCCTACTGATGAAGGCCAAGATTGGGCTATTCAATTAGGTATGGAAGGATGGAAACCAGCTCGCAGCGAATTCATGATTAATGTGAATGGGGTCAATGGTCAGGATTTGATGATGACATATGAAGGTCTTCAAGTCAACAAACCAACTTCACTTGGTATAGACACTATTTTTGAGATTCGCGAAACATCAGGTGGAATCACTGAAGTTACAACCTCGACGCATTATTACATGTCGAACAGACTTGAATGGATTCATGGACTTCTAATTAATAGAGAGGCAGGAGCAAGGACTGAATTACTGGTCAATGATATTCCCGAATCAATTGACATCACAGCCAGTTTAGGCACTGCTATTTCATTGGATATGACAGTCCCAGAACAATACAGGCGTGCAGGGCCCGCTGTAGATTCAATAATGATGCAGCAGATGCAATGGATGCATGGTCAATGGTGGCCTGTGACTGTATTCTTACGTGATGTGCCAAATGCAATCAATCTAACAACCGAACCCGATTTAAATTTCGACATAACTGAGAATCTTGCATTCCAAGGGACTCCTGTGCTAGATTTCTCCGCATCAGAAGAAGGGATGTCACTATACATAGAGGCTAATGGAAGAGCTATCAATAGTCGAGGCGACATTATTTTACTCGCTGAAGGTATGACCGACAGAATGATTATTGGACCTACTGATAATCATGGACTTGCAATTCGTTCAGGAGGAGATGGAGTGGAAAGAATCTATCTTAGAACCTCAAACATGCCTGTTACTCCTCCAATTGTTCTAGAAGAGATGGAAGCGTTGGGAGAAAATTTGCGCAGTGCTACTATTCATGTCGTTGAAGTTGCAGGGCCTTACAGTGTTATTGAGATTGAAGATGTACAAGGCGGACGAATAATTGCTTCAGCTAGAGCATCAGCTGAAGTAGATGCTCTAGGTACTACATTTGATTTGAGGGGTGTATTACTTGATGCTCAGACTACAGGTGGAGTTCCTACTGGAACCAGCCTCGGAGTAAATGGCCTTGCATCTGATCTTTCTTTGCTAAATATGATACCAGGGTTTGAGGGTTCTACTCATCATATCATTGCTCCTGAACCATTTTCTTCGGCCATACTAACCCTTGCTGCAACCTACATTGGAGGTTCCTAATATGGGTCTACTTGAGAAGATGAGAGAATCAAAATCTGATGATGATTCAGAGCGAGCATCAGACAAGGCTCATGAAATATTGCAAATAGTCGGTGAAAGGGTAGAAGTGATTAGGCCAAAAAGAGTATTTTTCGCCTCTTTTACAGTTCTCTTACTTTTATCTGCAATGCTCTTAATTGGCACTTGGTTAGTCCCTTATGACCGAACTTCGGTAGATGTGGTTTACATCCAAGGAGGAGGAGGGCACGTTATTCTCGTTGAATTGGATAACAAAGGCTCTAGATCTATTGAAGATGTCACTTTAGATATTCGTTTCTTGGATGAAATAGGTGTTGAAATTGAAAGAACTAGTTATTTTTCAAATGAGATACCCGCTCATACATCAGTTGCTGGGGATGATTTGGAATTGCTAATTGATGGGGCTTCAGTATGGGAGAATTATACTATTGAAATATCTCTTGAATACAACTATCGTGGAACAAAATATAATGAAAGATTTACTCATGATGTTGGCGAATGGACTCGCGAGATGTTCACAGATTCAGCCCCTCTTCGGTTATTCTAACACGACCGTAGGTCGTGAATTGTGTGTTCCAACTGACCCTAATACTGAAAGGTAACTCAATTCGGCGCGGAGGTATGGTTCAGCGTACCTGCGTCATGGTGTTGACCTTGTTCCTTCTAGCAATGGCTCCACTAAGTGGTACTTCGACAGATGCTGACCAATCTCTCACTAATTCTCTTAGTACTGAAAATACAAGAATTGAGATATCTCCAGATTCCAATTCAATACAATCGCTTGGAGAATCTATTGTTATCGAAGGATTTGAGAGAAATAGAGAGAACATTGCCGAATCTTCAATAGGGTTGTATACTGAAAACGGACTGATACCCTCTGTATCAATTCCAGATTCTTTAGCACTAGTACGTTCTGACTTAGCAATGGTCATCGTAGATGGTGGCGTTGGAATATGGGATGCCCGGATTGCAGTAGAGGAATCTGGAAACCTAGAAATCCGCACAACAGTTCCTCCTTCTGGATTTTTAGTTCAAGGTGATGAGAAGCAATTATCTGAATTGGCAGATGTTAGCGTTGTCGAAGCTGTTCATTCAGTCCCAGCAGGTATTCTTGTCCATCCAGTGCTAAGGGTGGTTGATGAGGGGCCAATAATGGTGGAAATTCTGGGCTGGAAGGATGACGAGTTGCAGCGTCATTCAGAGCCGGGCCTTGATATTGATGATTCTCTTTCTAACGTAGCACAGATGTGGATGACTGATTCTTGGAGCCCCGAAGAAGGACGTGTTTGGGGCGAGATAAATCTCCGAGATATTGGGGTAATTGCTCAACATCCTTCAGTTGCTTGGATTTCTCCCCTTCCTGTTCTAGAATTACTCAATGACAATGCAAGGAACTGGATGGGGATAGATACTGTCGAGTCATATTTCATTACAGATTTAGATGGAGACGGCCAAACAATTGCCGTTGGAGATTCAGGAATAGATCATGACCACGGTGACTTCAATGGTCGAATTGTTGGAAGAACTTCGGTAACTCCTGGTGACTCTAGTACGGCTGATACCTCTGATGGACATGGCACACACGTGGCTTGTACGGTGCTCGGTTCAGGTATGCGCAGTAGTGGAACATACGCTGGAGTTGCTCCTGAAGCGAGTCTATATTTCCAAGCCATGGAGGATGATGATACGGGGTCTCTATACAGTTACGGAATTAATAGTATGTTGAATTCGGCTTACAATAGCGGTGCTCGTTTACACACTAATTCATGGGGTGCAGGCAGTGGCTCCGGTTCCTACTCTACGCAATCTGAAGATGCTGATGATAGAACTTCGACTTGGGACCAATACTGGTCATATGAAGGGATGACAGTTCTCTTCGCCGCTGGAAATGAGCGTAATGACGGGGTTTCTCCTCCGGGCACTGCAAAGAATGTCATTACCATTGGCGGACACAAAAATCGATACAGTGGTTCTCCTGATGAAATGTACTACTGGAGTAGCCGTGGACCTACTGATGACGGTCGCATAAAGCCAGATGTTGTAGGTCCTGGTGATGGAGTCCGTTCTTGTTTATCTCAGGAGGCTGAGAATGCTGATTCAGGCTGGTCGAATAATTGGTATATCGAGTATAGTGGTACTTCTATGGCTACACCTGCTGCTGCAGGGGCTGCTACTCTTGTAAGACAATATTTGATGGATGTTGCTAACAGACCAGCGCCACAGGGCGCTTTGGTCAAAGCACTCTTGATTCTTGGTGCCAAAGATATGGGTGCTCGTAATATCCCTAATGATGATGAAGGATGGGGTAGAGTCAGTCTGATTAATTCACTTATTCCCGATAGTGATGAGGGGATTTTTGTTGATGATCGAAATCGAGTAAAGAGCGGCCAGACACGCGAATATACCTATGATATCACGAGAGCAAATGAGCCACTCAAGATTGTTCTAGCGTGGTCTGATTATCCAGGTTCAAGCACATCATCTTCTCAACTTCGGAATGATTTGAACTTAGAAGTAGTAAATCCAAATGGTAATATCTACAAAGGCAATGTATTCAATTCTGGACGTTCCATAACTGGAGGAAGTTGGGATGATACAAACAATGTCGAAGTAGTCTTAATTGACAGTGCTTCTGTTGGCACATGGACTGTTAAAGTCAAGGATGACTATCATGGTGGTAGCCGAACTTGGCAACCTTATGCAATAGCGGTCAGGGGAGTTAACGTCAACGACCTCTCTCCAGACCCTGCATTTTCACCTGATGTCTTAGTTGAACCAATAATCCCACAATTAGGTGAAGAAGTAGACATTACTGTAACCGTGAATAATCTTGGTGCAGGTTCTATTAGTGACTTAGAAGTAATGGCTAGAGCGAACGGCTCACTAATCTCAACTCAAGTTATTTCATTGAGTCCAGGTGAATCAACTGATATTAGTTGGAGTTGGACAGCGACACAACAAGGTGAGATTCCACTCAGTTTCCATATTGATCCCAATGACCTAGTCGATGAGGCTTCTGAGTCCAACAACCTTCTAACACACATGATACAAGTTAGCGCACCAGGTGTCAGAGTATCTTCAAGTGAAGCACTAATCACCTTAGGTGATGCTACAGATAGCTCGACCTCTTGGAATATTGTCCTTTCAAATACTGCTCTTTTTGAGACCAATGCAACAATCGAATCCAGCCCTCCAAGGAGAATGAGTGATGGTTTAGAATTCGATTGGTTCTATTCATTCACATCCACTAATTTTAATTTAGCAGCAGCAGAGTCAGTAGATATTGGATTTACATTGATTCATCCGGCTCCACCTCAACCCGGAACTTACGAGATTATTGTAACCGGAACCGATGTTGAGAATTCAGTAGAGTCGATGCTTTCGTTATATTTCGAAGTACCGATATTAGCAGAGGCCGAAGTTGATATTCATGCCGAACAAATTCATGTTTCTCCACTCACGAAGACAAGTGCACAGTTTCATGTAACTAACTTAGGGAATGGTCCACAAACATACGATGTAGAGTTGGTGTCTCCTTCCGGATGGCACCTTGGTCTAGATGTACTTGGAACCTTTGAAGGCTCATCACATGGCTCTACAGGAACTTTGGCTGTTGGCGAACAACGTGCAATAGATTTGACAATTAATCCTCCTGGTGCAATGATTCCAGCAGGTAGTGTTTTTGATGCAGCAATAAATGTCAGGTCACGTGTTAGCAACGATGTTTGGTCGATTGACATACCTCTTCTTGTGATTCCAATAGATCAACTTTCTACGACTCCAATTAGTGATGGTGTAGAGCATCAGATTTCCCCTGACGCTACTTTGGAACTGAAAGTGGATTTCCTCAATACTGGCAACCGTGATCTTGAACTTACTCCGCATCAGGTTGCAATTCCAGGTGGATGGAATGTAGTTGGAGCACTTCAATCACTAACAGCTCCAGCAGGTTCAACCACTCAGTGGACTGTTGTTTTACAGGGCAATGGACTTGCCGTGAGTGGTGATTTCAAACTCCGTTTCATTACTGATGATGGATTTTCAATAGATTGGAACAGAACACTTGATGTTCTTTCCGCTGCCTTACCAACAATCCAGTTCCACCAGATTGCATTTGCTGACGGTTCCTCTTCTGAGTCTCCATTAGGCCTCGGTGCTCATCCCGTTGGGGAAGCGTTCGATCTTGCTTGGAAGGTAGAGAATGAAGGCACTTCAACGTGGAGACCTGAGACAACAATTATACTTCCAAATACTGATTGGATTGGTAATTGTCCTTCCTCACCTTCATCCCTGTCTCCTGGTTCGAGCACAATAATTTGGTGCACAATCACAATACCTCTCTCAGCAGAGTCTGGAACTGAACCATCAGTTACGCTTTCGATGACAGGCGAGGGCCTTACAGCCGAGCACTCAGTATCACTTCAGGTTGCTTCGGTACAATCAATTGTCTGGGAATTACAGACTGATCCAGTGGCTCACGAAGGGTATCCAATCCTAATCAAAGTTCGTGTAGAGAATATTGGTAATTCACCGATTAATCACAGACTAGATGTTTCTGAATCCAGTTGGGATATCACTATCTTGAGTGAAGTTTTGATAATGCTACAACCGGGTGAATCAACAATTATCAATATTCAATTTGAGCCGGATTCAGGTTCAGATGGAAGTATTCAATTATCCCTTCTGAATGGTGAAAGTATCTCAAATTCTGTATTTGTTATCGATATTGACGTTATGCCTGGCAAGGGTGACGAAAGTGCTCTTTCATCCTCATTAGTTCTGATTATATTCGTTCTAGTTGTTGGAATAATTGCAGGTACAGGATTATTTGTATACAAGAAAAAAGGTGGTAACTTTGATCAGATATTTGCAAATGAAGCAATTTCAAAGATTTCAGAGTCTCTTAATAAATACGAGTCAGAAAGTGGTTCCGGGATTGAATGCTGGGTTTGTAGCAGAGATATTTTCGTCGGCGAAGCATGGGCCTGTGGTCAATGTGGAGCTCGATACCACAAGGCCCAACAGGTTCGCGGATGTGACATAGTCTCACTAGGTCGATGCCTACATTGTAATGCAGAATCGGATGAACTGGTCGAGGCCTAAATTACGCGACTCTAAGGCTCCAGAGGCCCGAAGCCCTTAGAGGGGCGTGTTTGTGCGTGTTGAATGATGAATCACAGTTCGTCAGCCCGACTTCTGGTCGTTTTGCTGTTGTTGACACTGTTTCTTCCGTTCGTTCAAGCAGAAGTTGAACCTCGACTCACATCTAACACTATGGCTCAGGAGGCTGATGCCGACAATCCAGCCGAATACACTATCACAGTGCACAATGATGGTGATGACGATATGTCTGTTTCTTTATCTACTCAACAAGATGCATCTAACTGTAATGGTTTTTCATCTCAGATAGAGCAAGTATCGGGGACTATTGATGCTGGTTCCTCAGAATCAGTCACACTTACTGTATCAGTTACTGAGCAGGCCGATGGAGATTGTGAAACTACAGTCAATGCTCAAGCAACAGTATCAGGAGGGATACCTGGGACTCCAAAGAATGCTGATATCACAGTGACAACTACTGCAGGTGATGGTGGTGGCCTTTACGGAGTCAAACTGTCTACCGACGAGCCAAATGTAGAATATGATGGTGAGGACAGAGTTGTTTGGGATGTTGAAGTTGAGAATACAGGGGAGCAGGATAATGCGAATATCCAACTCGAGATAGTTTCTGATAATGACTGTGAATCAGACGATTTGACTGCAACCGTCGATCCATCTATTGTTCAATTGAACTCGGGTGATAAGGAGACAGTTGAAGTTGAAGTAGATGTTCCTGACGGGAGCTCAACTGAGGCCGGTGAACATTGTTTTATTTTGCAGGCCACAGTAACTAATGATCCGAATCAAGCAGATCAGGCATCAGACAATCTTACTCTTCAGCTTGATATTCCTGAGGTCAAAGAGTGTGACAGTCAACTTTCAACTTCTTCACATAATCTTGACCCCTTTGAATCTGCAACCAATAGTTTCTCCGTAGAAAATGTGGGAAATACAGAATGGACCGTAACAATGCAGGCAACATCTGCTGATGCAGATATTTCAGGCTGGGTCACTTTCGATAGTCCCAAATCAAAACTACTTTCCAAACCAGGAGGTTCGGAAGATAATCACGAATTCACATTAACAACATCTCCCGATGACTCTGTAGAAGCAGGTACTCAAGTAGAAATAAAAATCCGCGGAATGTCTAACCAAGGAGTTGGGTGTGAGAACATACTCACAGTTACAATTGGGCAGGTTCACGATGCTAAATTATCCCTCAGCACCTCAAAAATTTCTAATGTCGAACCCGGAAGTTCCGGCACAGTAACAATTACGGTCGAGAATCGTGGAAATGGCATTGATACATTTTCTCTGACCACAGTTGAGTTGCCAGAGGGTTGGCAGGTATCCTTTTCGCAGTCCTCGGTAACTGTGAACAGTAAACACGATTCTAACAATAAGGCATCATTAAGCGCCGATATCAATGTTCCATCCAATGCACTTGCTGGCGATAATACAGTCATTTTTGGTGTCAGTGTTAGTGGTTCGACTACTATACTCGATAGCAAGTCTCTAACAGTTTCAGTAGCAGCCAATCACGACTTAACTGCAGTAATGCCATCAACTCAGCAGACTGGGCGTTCGGGTCAAATAGTACAATTCCCTTTAGATATCACAAATACTGGTAATATTCAGGATACATTCAAACTACAGGTTTGTGATCCTCATGACAATACTGGCTGTAATCCACCTATGTGGGCATCCTCCTACTCTGACTCATCTGGTAATTCAATTACCCAAGTAGTACTAGGGCCAGGGGAGTCGGAAAGAGTATTCCTCGACATTACAGTTGAGGGAGAGGAAGATGCTGACTCAGTGAATGTACTTTCTCGAGTTGCAATTTTTGGTAGTGGTGAAAAGGTCGAACAAGAAGTAAGCGTGATTGTTTCAAATTATGACTACGGGATGGCTATATCTCCTGAAGAGCCAGGTTCTGTTGGTGGGGAATTAGATGTTGTTCTTCCACCAGGAGGTGTCATGGAAATTAGTTTCTGGGTTGAGAACACAGGAAACTATCCTGGAGGAGACAATGCTGTAATTTCTATGACTGGAATGGAATCATCAGTACTAAGGAAGGTAATGATTGACGGAGTTATAGTGTCGGGTGATATACAAATTGCATCAGGAGAGCGTGTGTTAATTACAGTTCAACTAGAGGCCCTATCCGGTGTCTCAACCGGCACTACTGGTGTAATCAAAGTAAGTGCCTCTTCTGAGAAGAATGCAGCTCAGAGTACATTTGTAAATCTTAATTTTGAGGTGCGGACAATACATGATTTAAGATTCACACTTGAGGGTACTGATTCCTTAATGACTGATGAAAAAACTAGTGTAGAGTTCATCTTACATGTTACTAACTATGGTAATGTTTTCGAAGAGGTTCAGATACTCACTAGTGATTCTTTACGAGGATGGACAGTCAATGTTATTTCCGAGGAATTCGACTTATCACCCGGTGAAACTAAGGAGGTTACCGTAAGGGTCACACCACCTGCAGACATGGTTCAGGATGACGCCTACAAGTTTACCTTGACCGTACAGCCCAAGGGTATGCCTGTAGCGGGTCAACCACTTGATTTGGAAGTAACAGCAGAAGTCAGCCCGGGTTTGAATTTAATTAGTGAAGAGAATAAGGAGATTCTCGTTTATGGTCTGACAATAATCGGTGCACTTCTAGTGGTTGTACTATTCCTTCGTTCCCGCTCTGAGAATAAGCGAATTATGGAAGCCTTAGATCCACAACCTAAGAGTCAAAACCAGAAGTAATCCAAGTCTTTTATTTGCTTAAAGTGGAAAAAGTAGCCACTTTGCTAGGGGCTTTGCCAACACTCGCATGGTTATGCTTATGACCGTATTTCAGGTGGGGCAGTCTGTCGGTCCCTTTGGGACCGTCAGGTGTGTGCTATGTCTACGGTTCCTGAAGCATACCTAGCACTAGCAGTAATGACTCTCGTTGGGATAGGTTTCCCCATAGGTGGATTCATCGCATCACGCTTCTTGAGGCCCACTCCAAGTACGAATGATAAATCCAAATTACGTTCTATTCTATTGCCTGGATATGAGACCGATCAGAGCCTGTACGTACGCCGTGATAGCACATACGAGTGTGGTTCTGAACCAGTAGGTGATGCTCACATCAACTTCCACTTCCAGTATTACTGGTATGCCATCATATTCCTTGTATTCGATATTGCAGCCATGTTCCTTATCCTTGGGGGAGTTGTTGCCATACAGGAATCCGGTGGAGAAATCGACATCTGGGCTGCTATGACCACACTTACCGTATTCCTTGTAATAATGAGTCTTGGTGTTTGGCATGTTTTCCGCAAGCGTGGACGAATCTACATATGAGGTGATATGATGAGTGATGACATTCAGAATTTTTCTGTATTCAACAGTCGTATACTCGTAGATACAGTAGGGGACGTTACTGACGAGGCCCTGAAAGCTAGTCGGATGAAGGAGGTCATCGGTGTCCTTGGAGGACGCTTATTCAATTGGGGTCAAAGGAAGTCGCTATTTCCATTGCATTTGGGTATCAAGTGTTGTGCTCTAGAAATGGCCGCAGCAGGTGCTAGCCGCTTTGATGCGGAGAGATTCGGTGTATTCTTCCGCTCAAGTCCGCGACAATGTGATGTTCTTTTGGTAAATGGTCCTATTTCGAAGAAATTTGCAGACCCAATAGTTCGACTATGGGAGCAAATGCCTGAACCAAAGTGGTGCATTGCTATGGGTGAGTGTGCTATCTCAGGTGGCCCCTACTTCCAATCTTACAATGTCCTAGAAGGCGTTGATACAGTGATTCCTGTTGATGTTTACATCCCAGGTTGTCCGCCACGCCCAGAGGCGTTAATCGATGGATTTGGTAAATTACGTGAGAAGATTATCCGAATCGGAGCTGTTCCGAGCGAAGTCCGTCCAATGAACGAGGCGCCTTTGATTATTGGAGACGAGTGAGGGGATTACAGATGGGTAAGAAAGTTTCACCGGCTGCACAGCAAAAGGCTGCAAAATCTCTAGCCTCTGCTATTTCAAAGATTGATGGCGTCAGCGGCGAAGTAGATACTCGAAGTAGTGGAACTCAAGAACGACACACAGTCACCAGTACATGTACTCCAGCTTCATGGCGAGGTCTTGCTGAGGTACTTGCTAGCAAGCACAATGTCGATTATTGTTCCATGATTACAGGTATACATTGGCCAGACGCTTCAGACAAGACCTGGGAAGTAATCTATCATTTACTACGTACTGGAGTTACAGACCCAGATGTTTTAGATGGTGTTGTTCAACCAAACATAACTGCAGCAGGTAGTTTGGAAGGTGGAGATGTACCTCTTGAAATCCAAATCAGTATTGCTCTACCAGATACTCGAACTCCTTCAGTAGACAGTGTTCAGGATATTTGGGTCGGAGCAGATTGGAATGAAAAAGAGACATGGGATCTTGTTGGAATTGACTTTGATGGGCATCAAGGAATGCGCAGAGTTCTCAATCCTCACGAGACTCCAGTAGGATATCATCCTCTTCAGAAGCAGCACAAATTGCGTTATCATGGACATGAGGAAATGTATGATGATGTTCAGGGATTCCGAAGGAAGCCAGCAGATGCTGGTAAGGTGAAGTGAGGATTCAATATGGCAGAAATGTGGATTTCAATGGGTCCTCAACACCCTATGACCCATGGTCTTTGGACTCTGAAGGTCAAGGTTGATGGAGAAACTGTGGTAGATACAGAACCCGACCTAGGGTATATCCACCGCGGTGTCGAGAAGATTTGTGAATCACGTGATTTCACACAGATTACTACTTATTGCGATAGACTATGCTACGCTAGTGCGAATACATGGTCACATTCCTACATTTATGCTGCTGAGGACTTACTTGGGGTCGAAGTCCCTGAACGCGCAGAATACATTCGCCTCATTGCAGTTGAACTCCAGAGAATCGCCAGCCATTTGATGTGGCTAGGTGCTTATGGGCCTGACATTGGAAATCTATCTGTTATGGTTTGGTGTCTGCGTGAGCGGGAGATGATGATGGATTTGCTACAAGAAATGGGAGGTTCTCGTATGCATTACAATTTCCCTCGTATAGGGGGTGTGAAGCGCGACCTCCCTCACGGATTCGCTCAGAGGGCACGTGCAAAACTAGCTTTGTTCCAAGATCGAATTCAAGAGTACGAAGCCCTATTTGATGAGAGCACAGTATTCCTTGTCCGTAGTCAGGGTGTTGGGTATGCTAAGCCTGCCGAAATGATCAACCACGGTGTAACCGGACCCAACGTTCGAGCCGGTGGAGTTGACTACGATGTCCGTTGGGCTCATCCATATTCAGTATACAGTGAATTAGATTGGGTACCTGCAGTAGAACGCTCATCAATTAAGGGTGCAGACTGTTATGATCGATACCGTGCTCGAATTGAAGAGATGAAAGAAAGTGCCAGCATGGTTCTTCAATCTCTGGATAAGATGCCTGGTGGAGCAGAAACCTATCACGAACCAGGCGATCCCAAAATTCTCGCTAAGGCTCCATCTAGGGCACCAGAAGGAACTAGCGGAAGTCACCACTTTGAGGATAGCCGAGGCGAGTCTATGTTCTACCTCGCAGGTGGCGGCGAAGGCCGTGGAAAGATGCCATATCGTGTATCCATCCGTTCTCCTATGTTCATCACCATTCCTTACGCAGCCAAGTGTATGATTGGATACAAAGTTGCAGATATTCCAGCTATCATGGGGTCATTTGACCCTTGTATCGGAGAGACTGACAGGTGAGGTGAAAGAATGGCTAGCAGTGATTGGTTGGATATACGTGGCTGGATGCAGTCACTTGTGAGTTGGTCAATGGATACAACTCATGACCTTCTTCCTAGTTCAGATATTGGACTCGGTCCTCTTGGGACATTGAATATTCAAGAGGAATTTGCTAGTGTTCAGAGTTCTCTTGAAATGTTTATTTTTACAACCATAATGTGTACTGTTGTTTTTGGTACAATGATGACTACTCTCATGGTAGTTCCATACATTGAGCGTAAGTTCATTGCTCGACTAATGGATAGGATTGGTGCCACCACATCTCTACGCAGCCTTTGGATTGGAGAAGGGCACACGACCGCAGGTCGATGGTGGAATCAACTACCCTTCGGAATGGGTGCTCCTATTGGTTGGTTGAATGGAGTGTTGAATTCAGTCTTAGGTAATGACTCAAAGCATATTGCTGTGAAAAGGGTGCACAACCGGGGATATCATGGATTAGTTATTTTCCCAGGATTCTTTCAGGCTCTCGCAGACTTCCTCAAATTCGCTACCAAGGAGCACATAGTCCCAGCAAAAGCAGATCGCGTAGTCTTTGAAACCGCTCCTGTAATTATCATTGCAACTACGGTTATGGTCTATGCATTCGTTCCATTTGGACCCCATATTTGGGCGGCTAACTCAGAATTGTCACTTGTATTCATGATGGCTGTCTTTGGCGTTGCACCTTTGGGGGTCTTCTTCGCAGGCTGGTCTTCAAACAATAAGTACACACTAATTGGAGGAATGCGTTCTGCTGCACAACTTACAGCCTACGAAATACCTCTTCTTGTCAGCGTTTTGGCAATAGCAGTGGTATCAGGGTCCTTCAATATTCTAGAAATAGTCGATTTCCAAATTGAGACTAGCAATACATGGAACATATTCATTCTACCATTGGGTGCAGCCTTATTCTTAATCACAATGATTGCAGAAGTTGAGCGAATCCCATTCGATATGCCGGAGGCTGAGGCTGAACTTGTTGAAGGTTGGTGGACTGAATATGGAGGGATTCGCTGGGGTCTAATGTTTGCTGTAGAGATGATGCGAGCATACGCTGCATGTATCCTATTCGCACTATTTTTCCTCGGTGGCTGGCAAGTTCCGTTTGAGGATACCTTAGTCGGACTACCTTTTGTTGGCGGCATATTTGAGTTTCTCGTATCGATAACACCTGGGATAGCAGTCCTTCTTCTCAAGGCGTACTTGATGTTCGCCTTCTTCGTCTGGGTGCGCGCATCTCTTCATCGAATACGTACCGATCAAATTCTAGAATTTGGCTGGAGGTGGCTATTGCCTGCTTCAATAATCAATCTTGCAATTGCCATTTGGCTACGTCTAGAGATATGGGACAATGGTTGGCCTATATGGACAGCCCCGGTTCTTTTCGGTGCATTCGTTATTGCCTTCATCGTTCTTGCTATTGATGAGGACAAAGATGCTCTCGAATTAAATCGTAGAATGTATCACACACAAACTCCCGACAAAGCGAGCCCGGGAACACATAGAGATTAGGAGGTGAAAGATTGGACGACTACAACACAGGACACCCTCATGCAGTTCCCAATTTCCGTAATTTGGTAATCAGGCCAATGTGGATTACTCTGAAGACAGCTCTTAGAACCGTTCCTTTCCTTGGAAGAGTTAGTTGGTTGAGGAACAACTACCACGGTCAAGAAGTTGTGATGAGTGATGAATTTACTCAGAGCAGAATAGGCGAGGGTCATCTATCAGATGGGCATACATATTCTGCTGACCGAGAATCAACAGATCTCCTTCCTTTCCTCGAGCGTCCAGTGACTGTGATGTATCCTTATGAGAGATTAGAGGACATGGAGCCATGGCTTTTCGTTCCTGGTAATTACAATGGGCGCATTGGAATTGTTTGGGAAACATGTACAGCATGCAAGGCTTGCGTACGTGCTTGCCCCAATGATTGTCTCCACATGACTTCTGAAGTACGTGTGAACGTTCTTGATACTACGGATGATGGTGATGAGTGGCACGGATATGGTTCCCAAGTTGAAGCAGGTGGATTTGCAGCAAAACCGAAGATGGAAAATCTAGACGCAGAGTCTTTTGATCTTATGAAGGATCATGCTGCTGCACCTTCGGAGTATGATTTCGCTGAGGTTATTGATATCAGTGGAGATACTGCAACAGTTCGTTGGATGGATGGTTCTGGAATTGAGGACATTTCGACATCGGAGTTGAAACCCGCTGAGACAGATATTGTCAGTGGACGCATTGACCTTGGGCGCTGTATGTTTTGTGGTCTATGTGCTGAGTCTTGTCCATTCGAATCCTTCTTCATGAGTAATGAGTACGATGGAATGTCTGGTTATTCTAGGGAAGATCTCTGGTTCGATGCAGACCGCACTCGATTACTTCCTTCAGTTCATCAAGAGCGCGTTGACATGGAACTTGCTAAGCGTGCTCAGAAGGAGAAAGATAAGCGTGCCAAGAAGGCCGCTAAGGCCGCTAAGGCCGCTCAAGAAGCGGAGGCATGATTCATGAATATCGATTTCGAAGCAATCGCATTTGTCATCATGTCACTTCTTGCAATATTAGGTGCACTTGGTTGCGTCTATTCTCGTCGAGTTGCCCATTCTCTACTTTCTCTAATGATGACTTTCTTCGCTGTTGCAGGTGTTTTCGTTTTGGCTCAGGCAGAGATGCTTGCAGCAGTTCAGATTCTAGTCTACCTCGGTTCAGTCATGTTAGTTGTTCAGTTTGGTGTTATGCTAACTCGTCGTCAAATCCAAGAAGGTGATGTCGAATGAAAGCAGTAGGAATATTCGCCAAGTTAGGTGTATTTGCCTTTGTTTTGATTCTCCTTCGAGAGGTTATGGAGCACCCTATGTGGAGTGGTTCAACTCCCTCTACTCAGACAGTTCCAACAACAGTTGATTTTGCTATTTCGATTTTCAATGATTGGGCTATCGTGACTTTGGTTCTTGGACTTCTTCTTGCAATGGCAATGATAGGTGCATCTTACCTTGTCCGAGATGAGCGCTTGGTCAATCTCCTATACGATATGGGAGGTGATGAATAATGATTGAGGCAAGTTGGATTGCTGGCCTTGGAGTCATTCTCTTCGGTATTGGATTAGTTGGGGCTTTTAGTCGCAAAAATGCAATTGTTGTTTTGATGTGTATTGAGGTGATGCTGAATGCAGCCAACCTCAATTTCGTAGCGGGCGCATTGCATCATGGCTCCGTTGACGGTTGGGTATTCACAGCGGTGGCAATAGCCATTGCAGCAGCTGAGGTCGCTATTGGGCTAGCAATCCTGCTTTCGCTATACAGCACGCAGGAAACCATATCGCTCGATGAGGCGAATCTGTTGAGGAACTGAGGTGAAAGGTATGGGGAAAAACAAGCAGGAGTGGGACAGACTCCTTTACATCGTACCGTTCCTATTGGTTGTACCATACCTCTACAGTACTGGGGCTCATTCAACGGATTATGCTTGGATAATAATTGCGGCTCCATTGGTATTCTTTGCGGTCATAGCTATTGCCGGACAAATCTGGAATGGTAATGAGACTTGGGTTAATCGACTCAAGGAAGGAGGTGTGCTAGGATTAGGTGCTCTAGGTATGTCACTTTCTGCAGCACTTTGGATGATTTACGAATATCTTGACCACCATGGTCACATCGAGGTTGGTGAACCATGGAGTTGGCTGACATTTGACATTCTGACTTATGATAGTGAAGGTTGGTCCATAGCAACAACGGGATTCCATGGAATAGGATTTGGAATATATCTCGATCCTCTCAGCATCATGCTGCTCTTTGTAGCAACATTCCTCTGCTTCTTGATTTGTTGGTTCGCTATAGGTTACATGACAACCGACCAAATTAACGACAATAGCAATCACCGATTCTTCGCTGAATTTGTTCTTTTCAGCATGGGAATGTTTGGAATGGTTCTAGCAGACAACTTCCTCTGGCTATTCATCTTCTGGGAGATTATGGGTCTTTGCTCATATCTCTTGATTGGATTCTATTATTGGAAGGAGAGTGCTGCTTATGCGGCAAAGAAGGCCTTCCTGACTACTAGAGTGGGTGATGTTTTCCTAATGATTGGATTACTGATGCTTTACGACATATATGGTTCACTCGACTTCGCAGTTGTCTTCGATGATCCGTCTACTGGTGTAGGTGGGGCTGTTGTTGAAGCAGCGGCTCTACAAACTGCTCTTCTCATGCTCTTCATTGGAGCAGTCGGTAAGTCCGCTCAGTTCCCACTACACGTATGGCTACCTGATGCAATGGAGGGCCCCACCCCTGTGTCCGCTCTAATTCACGCTGCTACCATGGTTAACGCTGGCCTCTATCTTGTAGCCCGTATGGTTCCATTCGTTGATGTGGCTCACCACGGAGTTGCTGGAATGGAAGACCTCGGACTCATTGTCGCTTGGATTGGAGGAATTACTGCCTTTATGGCTGCATCAATCGCCTTTGTTCAGAATGATATCAAGAAGGTTCTAGCTTATTCGACAATGAGTCAACTTGCCTACATATTTACAGGACTGGGGGCTGCTCTTTGGTTCTTCAATACCGATAACCATCATGCCGGCGCTCTAGTATTCGGTGGAGCACTCTTCCATCTATTCAATCACGCAATGGCAAAGGGTATGCTCTTCATGGCGAGTGGCTCTGTAATCCATGAGGTTCACCATGCTCATGACCATCTATCACATGATGGTGAGCATCATGACTTCGACCCGCAAGATATGCGTAATATGGGGGGTCTAGCTAGCAAACTACCCGTTACAGCGATAGCCATGATGTTTGGCTCAATGTCAATTATTGGTATTCCTCTAATTGGAGGTTTTTGGTCTAAGGAAGTAATTATCTCAAAGACATGGTATGCTTACTTCCACGGCGGAGAAGCCCTTCTAGGACCTGCGATACTGCTTCTTGCCACCGCTGGGATGACTGGCTTCTACATGTCACGCATGTGGTTCATGACTTTTGCAGGTGAACCGAAGCATGAGTTAGTTGACCATGTCCACGAGACAACTCCATGGATCAAGACACCTCTTGTTATTCTTTCAATTATCACTGCAATTGGAGGATTTGGTTTGGCACTGTATGGAGCCATAGATTGGCTTTCAGGTGATTCAACACATCTCTCGATGCACGGTCACACTCTAATTGATCAGATTGTCCACGAGATTGAACATGCTTTCCTACCAGAGGATTTGCAATTACGATATGTAGGATGGGCTACAATTGCGCTATCCTTTGTACTAGGTCCAATTATGGCAGCACGAATCTATGGTGGTTCTCTAAGAAATGGAGAAAAGGCAACACCGTTAGTCCACTGGCTAACCTCTCTTTCAAGCAAATTTGGAAGTCAGAATGTTGACGAGTTAGCAAACTCACAATTGGCTGAGGCATTACAGAATCGCCTTTACTTCGATGATCTCTACGAAGGAGTACTAGCACGTACTATAGTGCCCTTTGCCAACTTTGCCGCATGGTTTGACAAGAATGTCATTGATGGAGTCATCAAGCAGATTGAATCTAATTCAGTTTTAGGTTCGGTTCAAATTCGTCGAATAACAACAGGTAGCGCCCGTGATTACATCCTCATGGCTGCAGTGGGCGCACTGTGCATATTTGCACTAATCTGGGGGGTGGGCGCTTGATTACTGAAGACCCTCTAACTTTCATTACTCTATCACCTATAGTTGTAGGACTAACTCTTCTCATACTTCCACAGATAGCACCAACTAGTGCTTCGGATTACATCAAGAAGATTTCTCGTCCATTATCTATGAGCTTGGCTATAGCCATACTCGGAATTACTACCATGTTATTCTTAGGTCAGATTGGTTCAATTGATTGGCTCAATATCGGTCAAGGTTCCTATGTATTCCAGAGTGAACCAGTCTCAGTCTTAGAGCCAATTGGAGTACGTTGGGTTGTCGGTGTTGACGCTCTCTCATTCCCGATGGTTTGGTTGACAGCACTTCTAATTCCTATCTCAATGCTCGTTGAATGGGATGCTAAGAAAGGACATCTGTTCTTCCCATTAATACTCATTATGGAAGGAGCCCTCCTAGGAGTTTTCATTGTTCTAGATTTATTCGTCTTCTATGTATTCTGGGAATTGACTCTAATTCCAATGTTCTTCCTCATTCTAGTATGGGGGGGCGATGATCGCCGTTATGCTTCTATGAAGTTCTTCATCTATACATTCACTGCTAGTGTTTTGATGCTCATTGGTATCTTAGTGATGTACTTCAACACAGGTGATGCAAGCCTTGGTGGAAGTCTCACAGGCCATCACTTCGACCTCGTCGCTATGACTTCACAAGCTGCTGGTGACGGCTTGATTGCTAGCGAGGGATTACGCCACTTTGTCTGGATTCTTCTCTTAGTTGGATTCGCAACAAAGATGCCGAGTGTCCCAGTTCACACTTGGCTCCCCGATGCTCACGTCCAGGCTCCTACTGCAGGTTCGATGCTATTGGCCGGTGTCATGCTAAAGATGGGTGCTTACGGATTTATTCGAATCGCAGTAACAATCTTCCCTGAATCAACAGTCGTATTCACACCATTGTTGATCATCTTGGGAATGGCCAGTTTGGTCTATGGTGCTGTAGTTTGTATGGGTCAAACCAATCTAAAGAGAATGGTCGCATACTCCTCTGTATCACATATGGGATTGATTTTCTTAGGAATCGCAACAATGCAGCCTTTGGGAATCGCAGGAGCACTCTTCATGATGTTCGCTCATGGAATCATCAGCCCACTTCTCTTCGCAGTTGCAGGAGCATTCAAGCATCACTATCACACTCTTGAAATTGGTTCGATGAGAGGTATTGCACATCACTCTCCTTGGCTAGCTGGGCACATGATGCTTGGTTGGATGGCTAGCCTAGGATTGCCACTATTGGCAGGATTCGTCGCTGAAGTTGCCATAATGATTGCATTCTGGATGACCTTTGGTTGGTTAGTAATATTCCCAGCACTTACTCTTATCATTACCGCGGTTTACTATCTGAATAGTATGCAGAAAACAATCTTCGAGGGAGGAGATCCACATGTAGGGGTACTACCCGATTCTCTCCACGGAGAAGAACCACGAGATGTCACGTGGCATGAGAATGCAGGTATGTTCATTCTCGCAGCAATGACAGTACTCTTCGGAATAATGCCATTCATCTTCTGGGATATGATGTCTGATTGGTCGACTGAGTTTATGCTTGAGACACTTATTGACGCAATGAATGCAAAGGGGGTGGAGCCCTGATATTTACCACAGAAGAGATGCAATTGCTATTACCTGAGATGGTGTTGGTTACTGGTATTATTCTCTCAATTTTGGTGCCCAACTTGGGTGATGCCAAGTTCCGCATACCTCTGACTCGAATTCGTCTTCCAATGTTTATTGGCGGAACTCGATTTAAGACAACATCCGATCCAAGAATGCCAGCATGGATTTCCATGTTAGCGCTTACAATAGCCCTAATGTACTCATTTTTTGATATCAAATCGGCAAGCGGCGAGGTAGGTGGAGTAATCGAGATTACTCCATTCACCCGCATGATGTCCTTCATATTCTATGGAGCACTATTGCTTGCCGCAGTAGCTACAACTTACAGAATACCTGCTCGCCCTTCAACTCGAGCACCAAATGAGGATGATTCAGAATCAGTTACTGAGACTTTGATTAGCCGACTAATGGATAATCGTCGTCAAGTAGACTTCCACATTCTGTTGATGATGGTCGGTCTTGGAATGAGCCTGATGGCAATGTCCAGTAATCTCTTTTTCATGTTCGTTGCAATAGAGTTGGCCTCTCTTGCATCATATGTCCTTGTTGCATTCCACAAGGAAGAGGCTACTGGTGGAGAGGCTGGAGCGAAGTATTTCATCGTCGGCTCAGTCACCTCAGCAACCGGAATCTATGGTATGTCTTTGGTTTACATGTGGTCTGGAGACCTTGACTTTGATGCTCTTGCCTTAGCTTGGTCAGCAATGGATGGACTTGACCCATTCGCAGTCGTTGGTGTAGGATTGATGCTCGTGGCCTTTGGCTTCAAGGTCAGTGCAGCACCTTTCCATCTAGCAGCACCTGATGCATATGCAGGAGCATCATCTCCTGTTGCTGGTATGCTTGCAACCGCTTCCAAGGCAATGGGCTTCGTTGCTCTTTTCCGTATTCTAATTGAAGTGACTATGCCTTCAGAGGGTGAGGCAATCTGGTTCTGTTTACTAGCAATTATTGCTGTAGTTACCATGACTTGGGGTAATCTTTCTGCACTCACTAGTGAGAATCCAAAGCGAATGCTTGCCTACTCAAGTGTAGCTCATGCAGGATACATGCTTGCTGCCATAGCAGCAGTAGGAAGCGGACTTGGTGATGATGAAACTACCAAGATGATTATGATTGCAATCGTCTTCCACTTGACTATTCTTGTTCTCTTCAAGTTCGGTGCATTCCTTGTGCTAAGTATGCTTGAGACAGAAGGACGCAGTCACAAATTGGAAGACTTGCATGGAATGGCTCGCCGAGATCCATTAGTGGCTGGTTCCATGTTTATCTTCATGCTTTCATTAGCGGGAGTCCCTCCTCTATCCGGCTTCCTTAGTAAGTTACTGATGATTAACGGAATAGTCAATATCAGTGCAGGTTCAGGAAGTGAATCTGCTACAGCAATCCTTCCATGGGTCCAATCAGTAGATATTGTATTCTGGCTGGCACTTGCTATTGTTCTGAACAGCGCTCTTTCAATATTCTACTACCTCCGGCTATGCCTTGTAATGTTCTTTGAAGAACCAGAAAATGCAAAGCCACTACGCAGAGCAACTAATCTTCGAAACACCATCCTAGTTCTTGCTCTGTTGACTGTTTTGTTCGGATTCGGCTCAGGCGCAGAGTTCCTCTTAGAACTAGTTGGTACTGCAGTATCTTCTCTGTGATGCCTAACCAAAGGTTCGCTGAATAGGGCATGGTTTCACATAGGGGGCGCTCGACCGACGGCCAATGGCGCGTCGTGAGGAGCGTGTGGATACCGAGTTGCTGGCGCAGCTTGAGTCCGGCTCAGGAGACCGAATACGCGTTCCCCTTCCTAACAAGAAAATCAATGAAATGTTTGCTATTGCAGATCAAATTCTTGGAGGCCGCAGAGTTAGAGCGGTCTGTGCCGACGGAGACAGTCGACTGGCCCGAATCCCAGGAAAGATGCGCCGTCGTCAATGGGTCCGTGAAGGAGACCTCATCATCGTTCAGCCTTGGGACTTCCAGGATTCAAAGGCTGATGTCCGTATGAGATACACCAAGACACAGTCAATTTACCTATCACGCAAGGGAGTACTTCCTGAGATTGTTGACCTCTTCGGTATGTCTGACGATCAATTGAGTGAAGACGATGAAGACAGATTTGAGGAAACAGTTGAGACTCAATCTACACCTGCTATCGAAGAGGATGCCGATGACTCGACCGAAGAAGTTGAAGAAGTGTCACCAAAACCGACTCCTTCCTCATCCTGGGCTGACGATGATGATGATGACATCGACTCATTCTTTGGGTGAGTGAGATGTCTGACCCAGATTGGGAAGAATATGATCCCGATACGATTCTCAAATCCTCCCGTCAGCACGACTGGATAAATGAACCTCGCTTCAAGCGAATGTTTAGTGACATTGAGGACAAATTACAGGGAGTTCTTGGAACAGGTCAGTATGATTGGGTAGATCGGCGTGTATTCGATGCTGTGTTCGATCGTTCAACCCTAATGTCTCTTCACAAACTGATGCAATCCGGTGAGATTGAGACTGTTGATTATCCTATTGCTCGTGGTAAGGAAGCTCATGTTTTTCATGCAACAACCAATCAAGGTCCGGCGGCTGTGAAGATATTTCATACAACTAATGCTGTATTCAAAAGTCTAGCAAAATACATCGATGGAGATCCTAGATTCGGTGGTTTGAAGCGACGGCATCGAGAATTAGTCAAGATATGGGTTCGCAAAGAATATCGAAATATGCGCCGAATGCGAAAGCATGGAATCCGGATTCCACTTCCTCGCGCAATTCTCAATAACGTACTTGTGATGGATTTAGTGGGAGATGAAGGAGAACCTTCTCCTCGTTTGAAGGACATCACAGTTGATGATCCAATGGGTGTTTTCGAGGAACTTTTGGAAATTCTCGCCGTATGTTGGCAGAGTTGTGATTTAGTTCATTCAGATTTTAGTGAGTACAATATCCTCTGGTATGACGGCCAACCTTGGATAATCGATGTTGGTCAGGCTGTTGTTAGTGCTCATCCTTCTTCGAAAGAATTCTTGGTTCGCGATGTAACTAGACTTGTGCAGTGGATAAATCGTCAAGGATACAATGTTGAACTTGCAGATTCCCTATTGCGAGTACTCGAAGAACCAGTTCCAGAGTATCCACCCTTACCGGGCGGGGATTAAAACGGAGAGTCGGCCCGCCGGCTTCGTGGAGTTACTCGCTCGTATCCCGAAGGACCGTATCGCGGTGCTGATTGGCAAGGGTGGCAAGACTCGTAAGATGATAGAGAAGGTGAGTGAAACATCCCTCGAAATCGATTCTGACACAGGCGATGTCTTTGCCGATTGGGGCGAGCAAGAAGTGGATCCGATTTTACGAATGAAAATGCCCGATGTGATTCGTGCCATCGGTCGTGGTCTTGCACCGAAACGTGCCGTGAAATTACTCGAAGACGAAGTATTCCTCCGAATGTATGACATCCGTGAGTGGGTAGGGAGGCAACCCAACCAAACACGACGTATGCGAAGCAGGTTAATTGGCCGTGATGGAAGAATACGCAGCCTGATTGAGGAAATGACTCATACAGAGATGGCAATTTATGGTTCAACCGTTCTTGTAATAGGCGACCAAGAAGGTCTTGCACTTGCAACTCCAGCTATTGAGAACATCCTCAATGGTGCTGAACATGGCAACGTTTTACATGGTCTAGAAAAGGATAGAAAGCGTATGCGAATTCAGTCCCGGAGTCTTGATTCATATGATGAAATGGGTGAGCCTAAGGATACATTCGATGCCTTAGTGCCCGAGTTGGCTGAAGCTCGCCGTCGCCGTGAAAGACGTTACAAAGGAGCGCAGGTAGATCCCGAAAATTCAGAGGAAATTGCCGAGATGCTTGAACTCTCAGAAGACGAGTCAATTTCCTTTGAAGAGGAATGAGACGAGCCGCCACGCCTAAGCGGGGTTGCTTGCTCGAACACCCATGATGAACCATCTCGAGGAGTGGTATGACTACGAGCAGATGGCCATCAAGGCCCTTACTGTAATCATGACCCTGTTCTTTGCAGGTATAGCACTCCATGAGTTCGATATTGGAAATCCCCTATCTGATTTTGTCTACCAATACTACCTCAATCCAATAATCGGTGAATCTACTGGAGATTCTGGTTACAATATGGTCAACACAATGACC
>Ga0208766_1000181_pt1 | contig 33500 bp, 25 predicted proteins | sample ETN01SmetaG_3_FD_185792 | JGI IMG/M metagenome (GOLD analysis project Ga0208766, IMG submission 185792) | Marine microbial and viral communities from oxygen minimum zone, Eastern Pacific Ocean - ETNP2014F12-01SV263 (SPAdes) (version 2) | ecosystem: Environmental > Aquatic > Marine > Oceanic ... | reverse complement strand
CTCGAGTAGAAAATGTTACGTCCACTAATACAATAACTGTCGCTGAATCAGGGAAAACTTTTTTTCTTAATTCAGGCACTGAATTTGTATCTACTCTTCCTGCTCCCGCAGCGGGCTTGGAATACACTTTTATTATTAAAGCAGCACCCGCAAGTGCCAGTTATGAAATAAAAACTAATGGCGATTCAGATATTTTGATCGGTCTTGTGACCTGTGCTACATCAGATGACTTAGGCGCCAATGATGATAATGCTGACGTTATTACTTTTGTCGATGGTCAGGCAGTAGTAGGCGATTGGGTTCGAGTAGTGAGTGATGGCACGAGCTGGTATTTCTCAGGTGCCTGTAAGGTAGCTGAAGGAATCACAACAGGAACATCTTGATAATCTAAAACTGAGAATTTGAATAAAATGTTTATGGAAATAAAAATAAGATACTATAGTTTTTTTCTGATGCTCATAGGAAATATACTTTTTCCACAGGAGTACAAGATCCAGTTTTCTCATATTCCCATAGGTCAGGGGGTGGGGCATAATGATTCAATAGAGATAGTGAATAGCATTGGAGGAGTGGTCTCAAAAGATGTGAGTTCTGATACTTTCATGATGGGCGCTGGATTTTTAAAGATCACCCAAAGCGTACTGGCTGAACCACCTGTGATATCAGATTTTTATTTTCCTAATATCATTGAAAAAAATGGGGAGCCAACAACCATCTCAGCAACCATCTATGATCTTAATGGCATTAGCAACGCTGACCTACACATTCAAATAGGTGGGACTACAGAGGAAGTCTTACTGCCCATGTCAAATATATATAATAGTGAGTATGAGGTAATTATACCAGACTCATTGATCCGTCTAAATAATTTCAGGGCTAGAATAGTCAGTATGGATAATATGTCTTATTCCACCACTTCAGAATATGGTAGTACTGAGATTCAATTCAATAACTCTGAATTGACCATGGAGAATGAATTCAGTTCCTATCCTGATGGTATAGATAAAGACGAATGGAGGTTGGTGTCTTGGCCCACCCAACTCAATAATACCGAACTGGCCTCTTCTGTATTGGAAGATGGACATGTGTTCTATGCCTGGGAGCCGATCAAAGAACTATATTCGATCGCGACTAAAATAAAGAAAGGACAAGCATATTGGTTCAGACACCAATATAAAGACCCTGTTCTTTTTGAAGAAGATACCAGTTTTGCACTACCGCTCAATGATTTTGTCATAGATCTGGAGGCTGGCTGGAATCTTATTAGCAACCCTTTTTCATTCCCTGTAACATTTGAAAAGGATACCTCTGTCAGTGACCCCATCACATATGGAGTACCTGGGAAAGGAAAGGGATGGAGCGAGTATCAAGATGAGTTGAACCCTTGGAATGGTTATGCAGTGTATACCGCAGAAAGAGCGTCAATGACACTCTTGCCCTTTGAAGAACAAGACTCATCATCATCAGCAAGGATGGTATCCTTGAATGAGTGGTACCTCAATATAAAATTAGAAAGTGATGATCAGATCAATTATTCTGCAGAGATAGGCAGAAGAGAATTTGCGAATGAGTCAAAAGGTCTGTTTGATACTCCTAGATTTCCAGAGATAGATCAAAATATATCAGTTGTCATGGATCTAAATGGTGATAGTGAATTCAACTACATTAGGGACATAAGAAGCATGAACGAATTCAATGGTGTCTGGAATCTGAGGTTTGAGCAAATGGGAAAAGAAATATTGATCTCTGCAGATTACAGAGATATGGTTCCTGATGGCATTCACATAGGATTTGTAGACATAATGGAAAGAAGAATTTCATTAGACCTATTATCTCAAGGTATGAGAATATACAATAATTCTCATAATTCTTACGATGTCAAGATAGTTGCAGGCGACCAAGAATATGTAAATGCAATGTCTCAAGAGATCTTATCGAGCATACCAGAGGATTTTTCTTTGGGTCAGAACTACCCCAATCCATTCAATCCTGTCACGAGAATGGATTATACCATCCCCCAACGCTCTAAGGTTGTGATCTCCATCTACAATGTTCTTGGGCAAGAGATAATAAATCTTGTAAATCATGAACAAGAATATGGATATCACTCTGTTAGTTGGAACGGGACCGATTCCCGAGGAAGAGATGTGGCCTCAGGAGTTTATTTTACTCAGATGAGCTCAAAGGGATTTAGCCAGACCAAGAAGATGTTGTTGTTAAAATAAAGTTTGTTGATATTCTGCTAAATGGGACTAATGGTCAAAATTAGCGGTATATCCTTTTGAATCTGTTTTGATGAGCCAAAGGTCAGAGGTGAACTTGTCTCCATTTCCAAAATTATTTGTACTCCCGACCATTGCATATCCTCCATCAAGAGTTTGAATGACCGATCTAGCTTTATCGTTCTCTATGTCACCAAAAGATGCGTCCCACAATATGTCACCACTATCATTTATTTTTATAAGATAGGCATTATAGGCATTATCACCATTGTCAAACAAGCTGCAGGACATAACATATTCATCATCGCTTATTCTTTGAAAGGATGTTCCAGCGATGCCTTTACTCCCACCAATTGTCCGTGTCCACACCTCTTCTCTATTTGGTCCCAGTCTTAGTAGTCCGACTGCGGTATTACCTTCTCCGTAAGATTCAATGACATAGCGAATCATATATCCCCCATCATAAGTATGAATCATTGAGTGACCTACATCATCGCTTCCATTACCATAGGTATGGCTCCATTGCTCATTACCATTCACATCGATCTTGAACAACCAGATATCTTTCCCTCCATTGCCCTGGGACTCTGTGCTCCCTAAAAGAACAAAACCTCCATCTTCATCAGCGAGAATATCATATCCTTGGTCAGATTGTGTTCCACCATAGGATCTTGTCCATAGTGAATCTCCTTGGGAATTTGTCTTTATCAACCAGATATCACTATCTCCCTGGCCTGAATTGTCTTGGTCACCTATTAGAATGAAACCACCATCAGATGTCTCTAAGACTTGTCCAGCATGGTCATCATGAGGTGTTCCCAAATAAGTGTTCCACTCAATGAGACCAGATGGATCGGTCTTGATCAACCAAATATCTTTTCCACCTAGCCCATAGGATTCGGTAGTAGCAGAAATAATGTATCCACCATCGGATGTTTGTTCTATGTGGTCCGCCAGATCTAGTTGGCTACCCCCAAATGATTGCTGCCACTCCACATCTCCGTAGCGATCAGATTTTATTAGCAGTATATCGTTTCCATTTTCACCAAGAATGATCATACTACTATCAGCTGTTTGTAGAATTGATCGTCCCAATTCATCATTCTCTATTATACCAAAGGTCTTAGAAAAAACAAGAAAATTACTGATGGTGACCGTAACGGTCTCACTGTCAAATCTGTTTTCTTGTCCATCATATGATCGAATAAAAAAACTATGGGCTCCATTCTCATGATCTCTGGTATCCCAGATGATCGAGAAAGGGGACGTTAGATCAGAGATTCCTGTTGAGTCTCCATCAACCCAGAGTTCTATTTTTGAAACCAGATCCTCTTTGTCGAACTGACATTGTATCAATACCGAGTCATTTACAGTGGATTGATCCTCTGGAGAAGTGATGGAAATAGTTACACTTCCGGAGTCGTTATCTACATTGTCATTTGCATCACAAGATAAAATTATCATTGCAAGAGAGATGATAAGGATTATTGGTCTCATAGAAAAATTTACAAAAAATATGTTATGAAAGATAAATCAACAATATTTATAAGGTTCGGTCCGGTTACTCTTTGTATTCATCAATATTTGGGCACGTGCAGATCAAATTCCGATCACCATGGGCGTTGTCAACCCTTCCAACCGAAGGCCAATATTTATGACCCTTTTGCCATTGCATTGGGAAACAGGCCTTGGCCCGTGAATACGGATGTTCCCAATCATCTGAGAGCGCATGATATGCGGTGTGGGGTGCATTTTTTAGAGGATTATCATTGGGGTCTAGTCTGCCTGAGACCACATCATCGATCTCATTTTTTATTGATATCATTGCATCACAGAATTTATCTAATTCAGATTTGGATTCACTTTCTGTTGGCTCGATCATCATTGTACCTGGAACGGGCCAAGACATTGTCGGGGCATGAAAACCATAATCCATCAATCTTTTTGCAATATCCTCCTCGCTTATCTTAGAAATTTCTTTTATGGGTCTTATGTCAATAATGAACTCGTGTGCATGGAATCCGCCATGACCATGATATAAGATAGGGTAATGGTTTTTGAGTTTCTTTGCCAAATAATTAGCATTTAGAATAGCGATCTGAGTAGCCTTCTTTAGACCATTGTGACCCATCATTGCTATGTAAGCCCAAGAGATCGGCAATATGCTACTACTTCCAAAGGGTGCTGCAGAGACCGCTGAGATCGAATCACTATTTGATTCTGGATCATTGGTATGCCCAGGAAGGAAATGAGATAAATGTTCTTTACAAACAATGGGCCCCATTCCAGGACCACCCCCACCATGGGGAATACAGAATGTTTTATGCAGATTAATGTGCATTACATCTGCTCCAAAGTCACCCGGTTCGCAGAGGCCTACCAATGCATTTAGATTTGCACCATCCATATATACTTGACCACCATTATCATGTGCAATCTTGCAAAGTTTTCTAATTGTAGGCTCAAAGACACCATGGGTAGATGGATATGTGACCATTATAGCAGACAGATCATCACTGTGTTCGTTTGCTTTTTTCTCTAGATCATTGATATCAATATTCCCATGGTCATCACAGTCAATGACAACGACCTTCATGCCGGCCATGATAGCAGAGGCGGGGTTTGTACCATGTGCAGAAGAGGGAATCAGGCATATGTTTCTGTGATGATCTCCACAGGATTTGTGATAGGCTCTAATTACCATCAGTCCGGTATATTCTCCTTGCGCCCCTGAATTTGGTTGCATTGAAATAGAATCAAACCCTGTCAGTTGCACGAGCCAGTTCCCGAGTTCTTTGATAAGGGCTTGATATCCTTTTACCTGATCGACCGGTGCAAAAGGATGAACGTTGGCGAACTCGGGCCAGGTTACTGGTTTCATTTCAGTGGTTGCATTTAACTTCATGGTGCATGATCCCAAAGGTATCATGCTTGTGTTCAGGCTAAGATCTTTTGTCTCAAGGCTATGCATATATCTTAACATTGCTGTCTCGGAATGATAATTATGGAAAACAGGGTTTTGCAAAAAGACGGATTTCCTAATTAGTTCATCAGGTATTGACGAGGATACATCAGCCTGTTTTTTTGCGTTGAAGACCTCAAGTATCATATCAATATGTGATTCTGTTGTGGTCTCGTCCAATGATATCCCAACCATGCCATCTCCACTATCACGAAAATTCAAGTTCATTGATCTAGCCTTGTCTTGCCATCCTGATGCTTTGAAGTGCAGGGTATCAAAATATGCATCATGATCAATTTCATATCCTGAACGATTTAGGGACGAGGCCAATTGATTTGCCAAATGGTTTACTCTTTTTGCGATCGATATAAGACCCTCCGGGCCATGATATACAGTATACATCCCCGAAATAATAGCTAATAGAACCTGGGCCGTACAGATATTAGACGTTGCTTTTTCTCTCCTGATATGCTGTTCTCGTGTCTGTAATGCCATACGTAAGGCATGGTTTTTATGTGAATCCTGTGACACTCCAATGATGCGACCAGGTATTTTTCTCTTAAAATTATCAGTTGTTGAGAAAAAAGCAGCATGAGGCCCTCCATAACCCATTGGGACTCCAAATCTTTGCGCATTCCCAACTGCCGCATCAGCACCCATCTCACCAGGTGGTATCATCAAGGTAAGTGCGAGGAGATCTGTGGCAATACACACGAAAGCATCATGGCCATGTGCAGTATCACAAATTTCCGTGAAATCTTTGACATATCCATTTGTGTCTGGATATTGCAAAAGAGCACCAAATACATTTTCGTTGAAATCAGAATGGTCAATATCAGTAATGATCAACTCTATATTAAATGGTTCGGCACGGGTCTTTAAGACCTCGATCGTTTGAGGGTGACAGAGATTCGAGACCAGAAAAATTGATTTTGATTTCACTTTTTTGCTATTGAAGAACATTGCCATTGCCTCGGCTGCTGCAGTTGCCTCATCTAGTAATGAAGCATTGGATAAAGGTAATCCAGTCAAGTCCGATACCATGGTTTGATAATTCAATAAAGCTTCGAGTCTGCCTTGACTTATCTCTGCTTGATATGGGGTGTATTGTGTATACCAACCAGGATTCTCCAAAATATTCCTCTGGATGACAGCAGGGGTATAGGTTCCGTAGTAGCCCATACCAATGAATGATGTAGCTCTAGAGTTCTTATTTGCAAGCTCATGTAACCTTTTTATTGCTTCTGGCTCACTTAGTGCAGAGTGATCGTGGGTAGTAGAAGTTGACAAGATGTCATCGGGGATAATATAATTGGACAATTCATCGATGGATGAAAAACCTAATTCAGATAACATTTCTTCAATTTGATCAGCTTGAGGGCCAATATGACGATTTACAAAATATACAGACATACCAAAATTCTTTTTGAAGGACCTAATTAACTCCTGAAGATTAAAAACAAAACCCACAAAGTTGCTAACTTATATCTCATTTATTCATTAGTTTTAAAAAAAATAAGACAATAAATTGATTGGCTAATGAAGAATCAATTAATTCAAAGACATCTCGGGAGGAATACTCCCTTGATATTAGAAATGAAATTTACATTTCCTGCAAAGATTTAAAATAACAAGACTGATGCACCGTTTACGGTGCATTTTTTTTATAAAGAGGTAAATATGTCTATGGAACAACTTATCGAACTACAAGGTATTGATACTAAACTCAAAGATCTAAATGATCTCCTAGGGGATCTTCCATCTAAAGTACAGGGCCTGAATGAGCAAGAAGATTCAATAAAAAGTTCTCTTGTTGAAAACAAAAAGAGATTGAAAGAGCTAGAGGTTGAATTACATAAGAAAGAAATTGATATATCGCAGATTGATGGTAAAGTAAACACTCTCAAAGACCAATTGTTTTTGGTCACCAATAACAAACAATATGATGCTTTGATGAAGGAAGTAGATCATCAAAAAGATAAAAAGTCAGTTTTTGAAGATGAGTCCATTGATCTCTTAGAAGAGAAAGAGCAGCTAGTAGGTAGTGTTGAGTCTATGGAATCTGAATTAAAAGATCTTTCGGAGGATCTTTCCAAAAGAAGAGAAAAACTTGAATCTGCAATATCAGAATCTGCAGATGAGAAGTCTATTCTTGAAAAAGAAAGACAAAAAAGAATTGATAAGATAGATTTGAATATCGTATCTGTATATGATAGGGTAATGGGTGCGAGGGATGGTCTCGCAGTGGTTCACGTTGAGGGTACTGGCTGTGGAGGATGCGGTGCTCATATTCCACCCCAGACAGTGACAGAGGTTCGGGCAGAAACACGAATCCATCGTTGTGATATTTGTAGTCGGTTTTTATATAATCAAGAAAAAGTAGTAAATTAATTTATTGTTGAGTCGGTCGGATGGTTGCTCTAGGCTTGTTTATTCAACCCTAGAGAGGAAAGTCCGGGCACCGCAGAACAGGATGCTCCCTAACAGGGTGAGGTCTGCTTTGGCAGACAATGGAAAGTGCAACAGAAAGTAAACCGCCTTCGGGTAAGGGTGAAAAAGTGGTGTAAGAGACCACTACTCTTTGAAGAGATTCAGAGTATCTGTAAACCCCATCCGGTGCAAGATCGAATAGGCCCTGAGATGTTGTTCGCATTGATCAAAGAGCGGGTAGATTGCTTGAGATTCATGGCAACATGAATACTAGATGAATGACCATCATAGAAACGGTCTTGATCGTTCCTATACAAAACTCGGCTTATAGACCGACTCAATTCAATGTTCATTTCTTAGATTGTTAACTACAGGACCTCGCCATTTGTAAATTATAGAGTTGAATGACATATTATAATTATGGATAGTTTATTTTTTAAAGAAGAACATGTGATGATTCAAGATATGGTCAAGGATTTTGCCAAGACCATGGTTGAACCAGTTGCTCGTGAATTGGATGAAAGGGAAATGTTCCCAAAGGATCTGGTCAGTCAAATGGGGAAGTTGGGTCTTATGGGCATAATGGTTCCAGAACAATATGGAGGATCGGGTCTTGATATGACTGCATTTGCAACTGCCATCATAGAATTAGGAAGGGCAGATGCTTCAGTTGCAATTACAATGGCCGCACATAATTCTTTGGGCACAATACCCCTTCTCTTATTTGGCAATGAAGATCAAAAGAAGAATTATCTTCCCATGCTTGCATCTGGAGAAACTCTGGGGGCCTTTGGCCTTACCGAGCCAGACGCTGGTAGCGACGCTGGATCTACAAAGACCAAAGCGGTAAGGCAAGGTAATGAATATATTGTAAACGGCGGTAAAATATTCATAACAAATGCTGGCGAGGCTGGACTATTGTCATTCACTTCACAGGTCGTAGAAGATGGTGATAGTATTGGTATCGCAGCGTTTATCATTCCTACTGATACTCCAGGATTAGAAATTGGTAAAAAAGAAAAAAAGATGGGATGGAAAGCCAGTGATACTAGGCAACTTTATTTTAAGGATATGAAGATTCCAGCAGAAGCAATGTTAGGCACCCCAGAGAGTGGCTTTAAGACTTTCATGAAAACACTTGCTTCTGGTAGAATATCCATAGGTGCCTTATCAATAGGCACTGCACTGGGAGCCTATGAAAAGGCCTTGAAATATTCCAAGGAACGATATGCATTCAATAGACCAATCCATGAATTCCAATCGATAAGTTTTAAACTGTCAGATATGGCGACAAAAATAGAGGCTTCAAAATTATTGGTATATCACGCCGCCTGGCTAAAAGATCAAGGTAGGTCCATTAATAAAGAAGCAGCTATGGCCAAACTTTTTGCCAGCGAAACTGCAATGGATGTAACCAGAGAGGCTATACAGATTCATGGTGGTTATGGATATGTAAAGGACTATGATGTTGAAAGATATTTTAGGGATGCAAAAATTCTAGAGATAGGGGAAGGTACCAGTGAAATACAACGAATGATTATTTCAAGAGAGATTTTAAAGGATGTACAATTATAGTGATTAAAGATAAAAGTCCAGGTCTACTATCCCCCTACCTCTTGTTAGACAAATATTGGCCTCAGTACTTAATTATTTCTTGCCTCATACTATTGATCTCTTTTTTATTCCCTCAAGGAAAGTCTTTACAATATGTATATCAATTAAATGATATTACGCAAGACCCGATTATTGCTCCCTTCACATTTCCAATATTGAAGTCTGATGAAAAACTTAAAAAGGACCTCGACGAACGTAAGAGGTCTATCCCAGCTGTGTTTAGTAGGGATGATAAAATAGTAAGCCACCAAACAACAGCATTAAATGAATTCTTTTCAATATTAAATGAAATTCGGCAAGCGCGTTGGAGATTGGAAGAATCAAAGCGTTTGGTGTATGAAAGAAGATACCATAAGCAATATGAAAAAGCGCGATCTGAGTTCGTATCTGACAGCACCAATCTATCTGTGATCATTAAAAATTTTTCTGAATCGTATCCATTCACACTTGAAAAGAGAAGTTGGGAAGTCTATTTATCTACTAATGAAGACCCAAAAAGTTTAAAAGATTTGGAGCAAAACAATGAATTGATTTTACAGATATGTCGCAATAGATGGGCAGAGGGGATTTATGACATAGCCATTAAAGATATAAAAAGTCGTCAGGTAAATATAAAACAAGGATCTGTACCCGACCTGGCAGCACCAAGTAGTTTTAATGATCTTGAGCTGGCATGGATCAAATCAAAAAAAGAACTTCTATCAGCATTACCAGATGGGGATATTTTTCGCGATCTTGGGTATGACCTAATTATTGAGTTTATGAAGCCTAATCTACTATTTGATTACGATATAACTCAGCGGAGGCAAAAGGAAAATTTAGATAAGGTTCCTAGGAGTCAGGGCGTTGTTCTTGAAAACGAATTGATCGTAGATGCCAATATGAGGATCACAGATGATATCCTATTGAAATTGAATTCCTTGTCAGCTGCTATCAGTAGGCATGACCGTGGTTCTGGTATATTAAAAGGGATACAAGGCCTCATTGGAAGGTTTATGCTTTTATCGGTTATAATTTCATTATTTTTCGCATTTTTAGTTGTCTATAGGATAGCAATTTTTCAAGATTGGAAAATGGTCTTGCTCATTAGTATCGTATTTTTTATTCAGATAGCACTCGCAAACATAGTTGTGATACAGGCAAACTGGTCAGAGTATCTCATCCCCGTTACCATGGGCGCGATGACACTGACCATTCTATTTGATGCTCGCATAGGTTTTATGGCGACTACTTCATTGGCAATTTTTATGGGAATAATGATGGGGCAGAATATTGACTTGGTCATTGTTTCTCTTTTTACTGCCACAATTGCTGTTTATAACATTAGAGAACTACGTAAACGTAGTCAACTATTCACTACTATGTTCGCATTGATTGCTGCAAGTATTATCGTAATTGTTGGGCTAGGATTTTTCAAAGAAAATAGTTGGTCAATAATGGGGAGAGACATTCAGTTTTTGGCACTTAACAGCATACTTGCGCCAATATTGACCTATGGACTGATTGGTGTTTTCGAGATGATTTTTGATGTAACAACAGACCTAACCCTTATTGAATTACTTGATTATGACCATCCGCTTCTCAAAGAGGCTCAAAGAGAAACAAATGGGACATTCAATCATAGTATTGTAGTTGGTAATCTTGCTGAGGCTTGTGCAAAATCAATTGGCGCTCATTCACTTTTGTGCAGAGTTGGAGCATATTATCATGATATTGGTAAGATGGCAAAGTCAGAATACTTCATAGAAAATCAATATGGAGGGGAAAATAAACATGATGATATTACTTATACTATGAGCGCTCGAATAATAAGGGCCCATGTGAAAGAAGGATTAAGGCTTGCTCAAGAATATGGGTTACCAAAATTGGTCTCTGATTTTATTCCAATGCATCATGGTACGACAAGGGTTGAATATTTTTATCGCCTCGCACTCAAAGAAGCAGAACAAAAAGGAGTTAAGGTAGATGAGTCTGCTTTTAGATATCCCGGTCCCAAGCCAAACACCAAAGAGACAGGAATCCTAATGATCTGTGAGGCAGTTGAAGCCGCCGTTCGATCCATTAAAGATCCTGACATCTTTAAAATAGAGACTATGATCGACAAGATCGTTAATCAAAGGATTGAAGATGGTCAATTGAGCGAGTGCCCATTAACATTAGATGAATTGAATAGAATTAAGGGTAAGGTAGATGGCAATAGTGGAATGCTACCGGTGTTAAGAGGAATCTATCATATTAGGATTGAATATCCAGATGATCCTAAGAACTCAGTCTCAGTATGATAAAAATCTTCTGTCAGAGTGATCCTGACCTAGATCAACCAATTCATGTGAATGTAAAGCAAACTGCAATAAATGTTTTTAATTTTAACAATATAGCAGATTGTGATCTGTCATTCATATTTGTTTCAGATGAGTTTTTATCTGATTTAAAAAAAAAATATTTTCAAAAGGATCATTTTACAGATGTGATAGCATTTCGCTTGAATGAATATGAAGAATCCCTTGTTGAAGGTGAGGTTTACATCAGCCTTCCACGCGCTAAGGAAAATGCAAGAATTTTCAATCAACCCTATGCAAAAGAAGTATCGAGATTGATCATACATGGATGCCTACATCTTATTGGATTCAAAGATGATTCTAAAACAGATAAAGAAATAATGAGAAAGAATGAAGATGACATTCTAAAGATCACTAATTGGGAAGGCGTTTTTACTAGTTGAATGAACAAAGAAAAAGCAGCTAAACAGTTTATTAAACTCCTTGATATCGTTGAAAGACTCAGGGGACCAGATGGGTGTCCCTGGGACAAGGAACAAACCCACGAGTCATTATTGCCATATTTTCTTGAAGAAGCATACGAGGTTATTGAAAGCGTGGATGAAAAAGATTGGAATACTCTCAAGGAAGAATTGGGCGATGTAATGCTTCATCTTGCACTACAGGGTCAAATATCAGAAGAAGAAGGAAGATTCAGTGTGGTTGATTCGTTAGAAAATGTGAATAAAAAATTAATTAAGAGACACCCTCATGTTTTTGGAGATGCGAAAGCAAATGCTTCATTTGATGCAAAGAAAAATTGGGAATTCATAAAACATAAAGAGAAAAAACGAAAATCTAGGTTAGATGGGGTCCCACCTACTTTACCAGCATTGACCAGAGCAAATAGGTTACAACAGAAGGCAGCTTATGCTGGTTTTGACTGGAATGACATAGATAAGGTTTGGGACAAACTCTATGAAGAAATTGATGAACTTAAGCAGGCCCAAAAGCGTAGAGATCAAAATAATATACAAGAAGAAATTGGTGATGTTCTTTTTTCTGTTGTTAATCTGGCGCGGCATATGAAACTCGATTCAGAAGATATGTTAAGAAAGGCCAATACAAAGTTTCATAAAAGATTCAAGGAATTAGAGATAGAATTAGCAAACAGAGGCAAAGAGGTAAGTGGGGCAACACTTAGTGAGATGGATGAGATATGGGAAAAAATAAAGAATAAAGGCTAGTTAATCAACTTAGCACCATAGAATCTTAATTATTCAAAGATAAATCATTCCTCCAAATGAATAGGAATACTAGGACAGACTCTTTTTATTATTTTCCCTTCGATCAACAGGTTTAGGGCATTCACCTTGTATTGTTGCAATGATCCTTCTATTGGTTCCTATATTTCTATGCTCGCATAGATAGACTCCTTGCCACGTTCCCAATGATAAAGTGCCCAATTTTATTGGAATGGTTATTGAAGACCCCAGCAATGATGCCTTCAAGTGAGCTGGCATATCATCTGGCCCTTCATATGTGTGTTGATAATATGATTGTCCCTCAGGAACAAGATGGTCAAAATGATTTTCGAAATCTTTTCTAACGGTAGGATCGGCATTTTCATTTATGGTCAATGAGGCGGAGGTATGTTTGATAAATAAATGCAATATTCCGATCTCTATTTTTTTGACCTCAGGAAGTTGGGAAATGACCTTGTCAGTGATCACGTGAAATCCCCGTTGCTTAGAATCAATGATTATCTCTGTTTGAAACCACATATAAAAATCATTTTACGTTTTTCTCTCTTTCTTGCGAGCAGCTGGAAAGAGTATATTGTTAAGTATAAGTCTATATCCAGGTGAATTTCTATGTAAGGATAGATCGGTTGGAGGGTCACCTACAAAATGTTGGTAATCCTCAGGGTCGTGGCCTCCATAAAAGGTATATGTACCCTTTCCAAAATTACCGTGTAGATACTTTACTTGATCTGATGATGGGTCTTTCCCCATGATAACTATATGGTTTTTGATTCGGTCTTTATGGAAACCCGTTGTCTGTCCCATAAAACCCTTAACGATTGATACATGGTTTTGTGTAAGCATGGTAGGTACGGGGTCATATTTTGCAGAAAATTCAAATAACGAAAAATAATCTGCTTCTGCACCTCTAGTGATAGGATTATGACTAGGTGGCAGATCTATATCTGAGAACTCATATATCATTGGGTCTGTTAATAATTTGAAATCTGTAAAGGCAAAGCATTGCTGATAATCTAGTTTGGATTGTATTGCCGGGTCTAAGGATGTTCCATCAAAAACAGTATGAACCCCATCTGCATTACCCATTGCAAGTGCGATGTCGTATGAGTCTGTGGCTGAGCACATGGCAAAAAGGAACCCCCCATTCCCAACATAATCCTTTATGATTCTAGATATGCCCTTTTTTTGTTGATGAACACTTTCATATCCAAGTTTTTTTGCAACTTCTTCAAACTGAAATTTTTGAGTTTTATACCATTGAGAGTTGCGATGGCTTCTATAAAACTTCCCATATTGGCCCGTAAAATCTTCATGGTGAAGATGGAGCCAATCATATTTTTCAAGTTTTCCCAAGTGCACCTCTTCGTCCCATAGTGTTTCATAATCAACCTCTGCATATGTCAGAGCAAGCGTGACCGCGTCATCCCAGGGTTGTTTGTTTGGAGGCGTATAAATGGCAATCTTAGGTTTTTTCTCTAATAGCATGATGTCCATATTATTTTGCTCTATGGATGAGTAGATATCCATTAGGTGATTTGCATCTACATTCTCAAATGATACGCCACGAATCCGGCATTCGGTCTGAACAAATTGATGATTATCAATTAAAAATGAACCACCCCTATAATTTAGTAACCATTCGATATTAGTATTTTTTGTTAGGGTGAAATAGGCGATTCCATAGGCTTTTAAATGATCATTCTGTGTTTGATCCATTGGAATGATTATCTTTTGTGCAATGGAGTATGAAATGAGACCAAGTAATAATATTTTTTTCATCAGCTTTCTACTTTTTCGATTCCACGTATGTGATATCGAATTGGTTCTGAAAAAATAGATGATGGATATTCATCCAAGATCCTCATATATTGTTCAAGAGCCTTTTCAAGATTTGATAATTTAAACTCATATATTTGACCTGAAAGAATGATTCCTTTGTCTGCCAGATCTGTATCTTGGAGTGTCAGTGCAAATTCCAAAGCCCTCTCATAATCTTTTAATCTATAGTGAAGCAGACTCAACCTTAGATTTACAAGGGGTATGATTTTTGCGTTAGGTAGTTCATTTATTACAAATAGCAGTTCTTGTATCGCGTCACCTAATTTTTTTTGTCTTAAATAATTTTCAGCCTTCAAAAAATGTAGAAAGGCCTCTTGGCCTTCTCCATCAGTTTGATAATATTTATTAATAATATTCTTTAACTCCATAAGATCATTAAATGAAGGGTCTACAGGTATCATATTAAATAGTAATGAATTGACCATTTGCAGAGTTGAGTCCGGTTTATCATTCAAGAAGTGAACGAGAATCTTTTTTAGTTCTATCTCAGGTAAGGGATTCCTATTCAATTGACGAGTAAGAAATATTTTTGTCTCTTCTGATTGACCACGAGCCAACAAAACGTCTGCAATACGAAGAATGATCTTCAGCTTCAAATTTTTATCAGGTTTATTTTTCAGTGCCTTTGAAAACAATACATAGGCTTGGTCAAAATCCTGAAGAATTCTATATTGAATCTCTCCTAATTTAAAAAATGCCTCAGCTAAAAGAGGTGACCTTTGAAGTGTCACCAGCATAGAATCATAGAGCGCGATGCTTGAAGATAGATTTTCTTTTGATATAGATGAATAAACTTTAAATGGATCTTCAAAGAATATGTTATTATTATAAAAGAATGGAATCAAATTAGGTTCATCTGAGGGAATAATCTGATCTTCAAATGTCTGCGCTAGCCCAAGGAGTGCTTTTCCTGCGATATTGGGATGGAGATTTCTGCTCAAAATAATATTATATGATTTGATGGCATATGAGAATTGAGATTCTTTCCTTAGCTCATTTGCAAATCCAATCCATTCATCAATATTGTTTTCTACTACCAATGACCATGCCTTTTTCTTTTTGAATGCTTGGTCATAGTCTTGTTGTTTAAAATAATATTCACTTAAGACATTGAGTATTTTGCGAGGGTTTTTTTCTGAGGCCTCTATTAGTTTCCCCTCTATTATTTGTAATGCTTCTTTTTCATCACTCATCAAAAGTATTCGTCTTTCAATTATACCATTTTGTTTTGGCTCATGTATCAGGTACAATATAAATTGATCCATGGCCTTGTCATATACCCTGCGGGCCTGGAAATATACACCACTCTCGTATGATAGAAATGATCTTCCGAATTGGTTTTTCCCTATTTTCAAGACTTTTTCTAGGTCATTTTCCAAACCATATTTTCCATACATTGATACCATAATACGAAAAAAGGATTGGTTGTTATTAAATTTGACAAATGCAGATGACCAGATCTCCTGGGCTTTTTCTTTTTCTTCATTTAGATAATGGAGCTCACCCAATTCTGAATATAATCTCATCTCATATGGTTCTTTGCTTATTCTTTCATATAGAAATTCAATCCCATCATTATATTTCTCATAATTCAAAAAAAGAGATTTTATTCTATGAACAGACATAGTATGCTTTGAATTCTTTTCCAATATTCCCTTGTATATTGAGATAGCGCCATCAATGTCTCCTCTTCTCTCGAGAAGTTTTGCGGTTTTAATTGCAGCATTGATTGATGCATTTTGTTGGCCTGATACATTGGTAATAAAGACGAGAAAAATAAAATATAGACTAATTTTCTTCATTCTTCTCTTTAATCTTATTTGAGGGCATTTGACTTAGTGAATTAAAGTATCGTTTGATCATTATTTGATTATCTTTTGAGTAACCAGCCTTCATTGCTTTATTTAGTGCTTGGAGTGTAATGTTCTCTCTCTGCCCTAGATCTTCAGGCAATCCTCCAGGGCCTTGAAACACTAGGTTTCCCATAGCAGAGGATGATTTTCTTTCATCCTTTTGCCCGCGTTGTGTCATCGATGTTTGGCTGTCAAGCATTCTAGATAAAATTCGTTGTTGTCTGTCTTTAGTTTTTCGATTATATCGTTTTTTTTGCAGGTCTTTTATTACATCATCCATATCATTTGCCATACCACTCAGGTCACCCATGTTTTTTTGCCCTGAATGTCGCATCTCCTTGATCAGTTGCTCCAGTGACTTTCTAATTCCTTTTTGCTCATCTAACATTTGTTGCATCATCTGTTGCTGTGCAGCCGCCGCCATCTGCCCAAGACTGAGTTGCATTCCTTGTTGATTCAATCCTTGTTGCTGTCCTGACATTTGTTGCATCATTTGTAAAAATTGTTGGAATCCGCTAGCAGATCCAGATTCTTGCATACTTTGCATACTATTAAATAAACCTAGCGCAGCCTCATTCAGGCCTTCCATTGCAAGATCATGGCTTTTCCCTGCTTTACTGAGGTTTCGATCTGTCAAATTGGATTTTGCTTCTTCCATACTGGCATTGGCTTTCCCCACTCCCTTTCCAATATCTGGTGTGAGAGCAAAGGTCTCGTTAGACAACTCCAACATCTTTTCTGTCATGGAGCGCAACTGGTCTTGGAGTAGTTGTTGCCTTTGAGCAAACTCTCGAAGCCTTGGTGAATTTCTTGATGCTTGTCTTACATCATTCCTTAGTTGTTCTTCCTGAGATGATAAGTACAGCATATTCTGTAATAGGTCTTGAAATTTTTCCATCATCTCTGATATTGATTTCTGATTGAATCCCTGTTGAATATCCATCATTTGTTGCATCATCATTTGCATATTTTCCATGGCCTGATCGCTCTGATCCATAGCTTCTTGGTTATTTTGATTTGAGAGACCTTGAATGGTCGCCTCAAGATTTGATTGAATCTCCTCAGAAAGGTCAGACTGCGACAGGTCGGATAATTCTTGTGCTGAATTTTCATCAAATGCTTCAATTAATTCAGACGCATCCTCCGTTAATGATAGAATATTCTCATATTCATCCAGGTTGCGTTGCTCTTCTTGAGCAAATCGTTCCATAGGCGAAGTATTATTGTCATTATTGTTTATCTCATTGTTTAAGGCATTCTGCTGTTCATTGAGCTTTTGCATTCTATTTTGAATTTCATCTAGTTTTTGTTCCGCTTGGAATCGTTTGAATATTTCTAAATATCTATCTAGTTCCTCTTCTATCTTCGCCATGTTCTCTGTTAATTCATTTAATGCATCTTGAAGTGATTCAATATCCATATTTTCTAATGCCAACTCAAGATCTTTGATGTTTTTCATCATTTCTTCTGGCATGATCTCACTTACCAGTTCTGATAATTCTTTGAATTTTTCTAATAAGCCAGGAGAAAACAATTTATGTTTCTCGGCCTGTTCGGTTATTGATTCGATTGCCTCTGCTATCTTCTCTAAATTTTCAATCTCTTTCTTTGATTGATCTAAAGAATTTTTTAGTGACTGTTTTTCATCCCAATCAATTTCTTTGGATTTTAGCATTTTTAGCTCAGTTTTCTCTAATTGATCTTTGATGTCTTCTATCTCATTTAATTCATTCACAATGTCATCGATAATATTCTCTTCAGAATTTTCAACACTCTCATACAGGTCTGCAAGAGAGGGGACCTTGGCAATGAAAGTATTGGATATTGTTTTTTTGGGTCCAGAGACATCATCATTATCTGTTAATTCAAAATGAAAATGAACTTCATCATCGGGCATTAACATCATATCAGTTAGATCCCAATACATCTTGATTTTTTGGTGTAGTGAGTCAGGATGAAGTTCATTCATATTGAACATTGCAACGTATGGGTCAGTCTGTAAATAGACCGGTCTCTGAATCTCGTAAGCCAGTTGCAGATCTGTGAATCCATAATCATCATCAATCTCCAAATAAATTGGAATGGTTTGATCATTGCCCAGTTCTGTTATAGGAGGAGGCTGAATTACGGATATGCTTGGATCATGGTCAGGAATGATATTTATCTTATATGGAACAGGGTCTTTATTTGTGATTCCTCTCTTATCGACAATATTCACAGTAAACTCACCCTCTTCCATTAATTTAAAATAGCCAGATGCCATATTGTAATTGGATGACATTTCTGAACGTTTTTCATTGAGGCTTATATAGGAGTTTTTTAGCATTCTATTTGATGTGAGGTCTACCTGAACAGTTGATCCCTTCAATCCTTCGATCATTGCAACATTACCCTCTTGAGTATCTCTTTCCAATTTGCTATATGATGGTGGGATGGTTGTAAGGGAAAAACTTTCAAATGCGGGTCTATCGGTGACATATATCATATCAGCATCAGTGGTAACGCTCTCCCATGCCTCCCAAAAGTGTTTTGCATTCACAATTGCTTGGTAAGAATAGTCTTGATAGAGTTCTGGCAACTTGAAATGAAAGACTCCGTCTTCTATGGATGTGGACGTAAAACTCAATACAAGTGAATCTCGTTTTTGAGTTGATACTTGACTTGGTGTCAGCTCAAGGAGTAATGTGTCTGGTGCTGAAGGATATGCCTGGACATATATGTCAGTCTTTTCTCCTCCAATGATGTGAATGTCTCCAGACATCGATAGAAGTGTAAAGGGTTTAGGTGCGAGGAATATTCTTTCTGGATTTACTAGCCTGAAGAAAGCATCAGCAGATGAATCATATTTGAAAAAAAACATACATGTGATCCCTATCCAGATTGCAAGTAAAATTGATTTTAATTGATATGGTTTAGGATCATTAAAACAATCATCAAGATCAACAGAGATTAATTTATTATGGATATCCTGAATGTATGAATTTGCCAATTCAGTCGATTCATTCTTGCCAGTTCCACCCTCAAGCTGAAGAGCATTTAATATAAGATCCGATTTTTCTGGAAAGACCCTATCGCCCAATAAGTCAGCAATATTCTCAACCTTGTGCCTATGTATTTGATTTTTTTTTGCTTGTGAGAAATATATGAACGTCAAAATACTGATCAAAACGATAGTCCCTATAAATCCCAAGAGAAAGGAGATTTTAATATTAGGATAAAAGTAGAATACTGATTCCAATTGAATCATCATAAACATTGCCATGCTGGCTAATATTATCACCCAGATCACTAATTTTGAGATTTCTTTCCTTAATAAGAAGACCCTAACTTTTTTAAGGTATCTCTCTATTTGAGTCATTGTGTTAATGAGTAATAGATTATGTTTACCCCCATCTGCAAGGCAGCCTCACGAATTGGCCAAGGATCTTGGTGTACGCTAGCATCCTCCCATCCATCACCGAGGTCTGACTCATATGTATATAAGACCATCATTCTATTATTATCAAACAATGCTAGAGCCTGAGGAGGTTTTCCATCATGTTCGTGAACTTTAGGTAGACCATTTGGGAAACTATAGAAACTATGAAATATCGGATGATCGTTTGGCAGTGGAACAAGTTCCTTGTTTGGGAATACTCGCTTTAACTCTCTTCTAAAGGACGCATCCATTCCATAATTATCATCTGCATGTAAAAACCCATTATTGGTCAGGATGCTCCTAAGCGATATGACCTCATTGTCCGTGAGTCTTATATTCCCATGCCCAGTGAGATATAGAAAAGGATATTGATGTGCATCCTCATCAATGAGATTAACACGTATGTCTTTGTGTTCCACAGAGATTGCAGTATTGGTTTCAAGATATTTTAATAGATTTGGTATGCTACTTGGATCACTATACCAGTCTCCACCTCCACTATAGTGGACTCTGGCGATCGAGAATGTTTGAGCATTCAATGCGCTCAAAATTATGAGAGTGATGTAGGTTAATTTTCTCATTATATATTAATGATATTACTAGGCAGTATGTTCCAAAAAATAGTCCAGGAAAGTTAGCCAGTTTTTATTAGTCTCTTCTTGTAAAAAACATAGGGATAACAGAATTTTACTTAGTTATGTTTCTAGTGAAAAATGCGCGCCATGTTCTAATTGTTCTTTTGCTTACCTCTCTGTTTTCACAGATAAAGGAGAAAGAACCCCGAACTTTTTTATTTGGATTAATAAAATTTGACACTAAATCTGAATATGAAGATGGATATTGGATTAATAAGTGGTTCTTTGCAAGGGAATTCGCATCGCCAGTGAATATTATTCCAATTGAGATCAGATATGGTGTCGGTGTAAATGGAAAATCTACGGGGAGTTCATCAAATCTTTCCAGTGACTCGTTTAAAGACGATCCTAAAAAGATACGATATGAATCTGACGTGACTCCCATTAGTCAAGGCGCGAAGAATATTTGGGGCTCGTCTATTGAAATTGACCTCGGACTCATCAATCTCCCACATTATATTGTTGGGACTAGTTGGATGAATGTAATGACCGGAATTTCCTATAGGTCCAGTACCTTATACTCTCCGGCATTGATACCGCATGAAGATTGGGGAGTTACTAACAGTAGTTGGGGAGACACAGCTTATTTTTCCCCTAAATTGAGTGAGTATCTTGCCACCACGCACTTCCAATATCAGCCGTTTGATGATTGGTACCTTAATTTTAGATATTCTTATGGTCTCGCTTCTGCACTATTCTACGCACCTGATGAGGAACTCTGGAATCAAGACCTAAAAGGGTCAGGAACGTCTGCAGCCGGAGCAGTAGGCATACGTTTCATCCTTGATCCAGGAAAGAACAATCGATTCACTGTTGGTATGGATTTTCGATATTCTTATACAAAGATCCATACGATCAATGATCCGTCTGACATAACACCGATCAGTCGTTTTGATCTATCTAACTATGGTTTCTATCTTACTCTATCTGCATTCTATGGTGGACATAAGACCAAAGGCGATAAAGCAAAGAAACATTATTATAGAAAAGACTATATTGAGGCTCTACCAACATTTAACAAATTTATGGCTGAGTACCCGTCTCACTCCAATCGACATCGAGCACAGCGTTATATTGAAGATTGTGAATACAAGATTCCATATCAATTAATGGAGAAAGGGCTAGTCCTAGAAAAAGCGGGGAAGACACAAAATGCTCTTGATACCTATCGATATGCTCTGACCAGAGTGAAGAATGATACAGTGGCCTTCAATTTGCTTAGCGGTAGGATTGATCAAATTGCTTTATTATGGATGATCGAAGCAGAAAAACTACTTAAGGAACAAAAATATATAAGAGCATATAACCTAGTTAAACACGTCGCTGAATTCTCGGATCAAGGTAAAAAAGAGATCAGGAGATTTAAGTCTTGGGTAATCTTAGGAGAAGGGAAAAAATACCAAGAATTTGGATTTATTGGAAAAGCAATGGGGAAATACTCTGAAGCACTCAGCATGAATGGCGACCTCGTATATGAGGTAAAGGTCTTGCAGCATAAGGCAGGAATTCAGATGGCAAAACTTGCAAACGAGGCTGATGAATTTGAGGAAATTCAATTGGCAATCCACTCTCTAGAATTTGCAAGGGAACTTGCGGGAGGGATTGGTCAGAGAAATGAACAATTACTATTTGACCTACAAGAAAAACTAAAGTCCTATGATGATTATAAATCAAGAGTATTAATTGATAGAAGAATGGATCTTGGAAGGCTAGAGCAGACTCGTGCACGTTCAGACAAACTTAAGATTGGTCAGACATTACCACAGGTTGAGGCACTATTGGGTAAACCTCATGAAAAAATATTGGGTGATGATGGTATAAATCCTCAAGAACAATTGTGGATATATTTTATCAAGGAAAAATCCCTGCAATTATCTTTTCATAATTTTCAGTTGTTTAAGATAGAAAAATTGTAATTGTCAGTGGTAATTCTCTCCTATTTAAAAAAATAAATACCAAGTATTTTCAGTGCCGTGAAATTTATTGTTCAAATCATTTTTCTAGTCTCATTCTTTGGAGGCCTTATCGCTCAATCAGATGAACGAGACTATGATGAGGAATTAAGATACCAAAATGATGCAATAAATGCTCTAAAGACAGAGATCAATCAATTGCGCTCCAAGATCAAGACAGCTGAGTCAAGAGAGAGGTCTGCATCAACACGCATCTCATCTTTGGATGAGGAAATATCATTGACGGCAAAACTACTTAGATCTTTGAAAAACGAGGAAGAAAAGACCAGAAAACGTATTCTCCAATTAAAAGGTGACATTCTAGAGAATGAAAATGAATTAGAGTCCCTACGATCTAGATACAAGAAGCGAGTTGTTAATTCCTATCGAAAGGGAAGATTGACAGACCTAGAAAAGGTTTTCTCATCTACTACATGGCGCCAGGCAATCTATCGTACCCAATATCTAAAGATCATATCAGACATTGAGAAGAAATTAACGAGTCAGATTGAAAGATTATTGATTCAGATCAGTCAGAAAAAGTTGGAATTAGAGGCCGCCCTACGGGACAATCTCAACCTCGTTAGAGATAAGCAACAACAAATAAATTCCTATCGAAATATGCGAATTGATAGAGAAAAAGAACTCAACCGTATCCGTAATGACAAAAAGGCTCTATCAAATTATGTCGATGAGAAAGAAGCTGGGATAATTCAACTTGAAAGTATCATAAAGAAGGTCTTGGAGGATAAGGCTCGTTTTGAGAGAGAGCTACGAATACGAAAACAACAAGAAGCACTTCAAACAAAGAGTTTTAAAGCTCTAAAGGGACAATTACCATGGCCAGCGGATGGGCGTATCATTGCCAAGTTTGGTAGGCAATGGAATTCAAAATTGAAAACAACAACAGAAAATCCAGGGATAGATATAAAAGGCCAGCCAGGTTCTGCCATCCGCACTGTGTTGGGTGGTGTTGTTACCACAATAACTTATATAAGAGGATATGGTACAACTATAATCGTTGACCATGGTGGAGGATTCTATACGGTATATAGCCATGTTACCAATATCCAAACAATTGTGGATGGTCAAGTTAGAAATGGAGACGTCATTGCCTATATGGGTGACTCGGGTTCCATAAATGGTTCAAAACTCCATTTTGAAATATGGGGCAAAGGTCAAAAACTGGATCCAGAAAAATGGTTGATCAAAAAATAGAGACAAACACTACCACAACTTCCCAACAAGCGGTCTGGGCTCGACTTAGACAAATCGTGACCTCAAATAAAATCGGTAGTGCCTATCTTTTTTCAGGTCCCCCTGGATGTGGAAAAGAAGGTACTGCAATCAAATTTTCACAGATGTTGAACTGTGAGATCAATAAAGACAACATTTGTGAGAACTGTCCGTCTTGTGTAAGAAGTTCTAAGCTGCAGCATGAGAATGTTAAGATTATTTTCCCGCTACCAACTCCTAAGAAGAGCAGTGATAATGAAGATTCGGGAATAGGTAAAAAGGACATAGATCTCGTTACCGATGAACTTCATAAGAAATCCATAGACCCCTATCACAAGATCATAATACCAATGGCAAATAGAATTTTGATCCAATCTATTCGAGAATTAAGAAAAAATCTATATTTGAAGAGTGAATCATCAGGAAGGAAGGTCGTATTGGTCTTTGATGCTCATCTTTTATCTGCTGGACAAGGTGAAGCGGCAAATGCATTTTTAAAATTATTGGAGGAACCACCATCAAATACAACAATAGTCCTGATCACAGATCACGTAGAATTATTACTACCTACAATAATATCTCGTTGCCAACGCATAGGTTTTCCACGATTGGATGATCATTACATTCAATCATGGTTCCAATCAAAAATGGTAAAGAAAGAGGATGTCTCCTTTTTGGTTGGTCTTAGTAGAGGCAATCTACATAGTGCATATTTTTTTATTTCCCAACCCATAAAGGAAACAACCGATTTGATAAAGTATTTAATAGACAGTACCACAAAGAATGACCCAGGAAGATGGCGTAAGTTCATCCAAGATTATTCAAAACTTGCAAAACAAGAAAAAGATAAATTTGGATATCATTTTATGTTGCTAAAAATATGGCATCAGAGTGCAAATAGACTTCAAAAGGGTATTGATGATCCACTGCACGATACTCCGCTTAAGCTTGGTATGGAAACATTTGTAAGAACCTATCCCTCAGCAAAGCTCTTATCGATCGTTATTGATCTTGAAGAGACGGTTAGGGCAATTTCTATGAACCTTTACATGCCCTTGGTATTGACCAATCTATTATTAAACACGCAAAAGAATCTAAGACAATGAGCAAAGGCTTTTACATCACAACACCTATATACTATGTCAATGATAAGCCCCACATAGGCACTGCCTATACAACCATCCTTGCAGATGTGCTGGCGCGTTTTAATCGTGACGCTGGGTCAGATACATTATTTTTGACTGGGCTAGACGAACACGGACAAAAAGTCCAAGAGGCTGCAGGAGAACGTAATATTGATCCGCAGAAACACTGTGATGAGATGGCACCAAGGTTTACAGACCTATGGGAAAAATTACATATCTCTAATGATGACTTCATTCGTACCACCGAAGAAAGGCACAAGAAGGTTGTACAATTTATATTACAGCAAGTAATGAACAATGGAGATATTTATGAAGCAGAATACGAGGGGCTTTATTCAGTATCCGAAGAGCGATTCATTACTGAAAAAGAAGCTGAAAGTGGTGAATTCAGAGATATAAAAAAGCTTAAGGAAAAAAATTATTTTTTCAAGATGAGCAAATATCAGAAACAACTGATAGACCATATCCAATCCAATCCAAAATTTATCCAGCCTGAACACAGAAAAAATGAGATCTTGGGTTTTCTTAGACAGCCTCTAAATGACCTATGCATATCTAGACCAAAATCAAGGTTGAATTGGGGAATCGAACTCCCTTTTGATAAGGATTATGTTACCTATGTTTGGTTTGATGCACTTATTAATTACATCACCGCAGCCGGCTTTAATCAATCCACTAAACAGTTTAATAGTTGGTGGCCCGCATCTTATCATTTGATAGGGAAGGACATATTGACAACACATGCAGTTTATTGGCCTACAATGCTCTTTTCTTTAGGGATACCACTACCTTTATCTATTTTTGCACATGGCTGGTGGCTAATGGGAGACTCAAAGATGAGCAAGTCAATTGGCAATGTCATCAACCCCATTGATCTAATTGACGATTATGGTGTAGACCCTGTTCGGTATTATCTAATGCGAGAAATGGTTCTAGGGCATGACTCTAATTTTACGATGAATTCTTTCATTCAGAGATATAACAGTGACCTAGCAAATGATTTTGGCAATTTGCTCAGTCGAGTAACAACACTGATAAAGAAAAACTATGACGGCGTGATACCTGAACCGGGGTCCCTAAGTGATTCAGATATGGCCATAGAGAAAAAGGGCAAAGAATTACCAGGGGTGGTAAATGAATTAATGAACGGTATGAGGTTGAATGATGCAATTGAAGAGATTATGCAATTCATTCGAACAGTAAATAAATATATGGAGGAAAATGCACCTTGGAAGATGGTTAAAGAGGATAAGGCTGCGGCTGGGAATATCCTCTATACTGCAGGAGAGGCACTTAGATTAGGAGCAGTATTATTATCACCAATAATGCCCAATCGTACTGCAACCTTGCTTGATGCACTTAATGTTGAAGGTCATGATCAATCCTGGGGTAGGCTTGAGCCAGGAAGGTCATTAGAAGATCATGAGCCACTTTTCCCAAGAATTAAATAAGATCACGTATTTTTTTCATTCCCAAAGGTTGTTCTAATTCTCCTTATCACTGAACAAATATTAAACCTGGTGTGTCAATTTTGTTTTGAGATCTTTGTGGAAGTATGATGTTAGAGAAATAGATATGAATGAATAAGCCAATAACCAATGACCATACTTTACATCTAGGCCAAACCACAAAAAGTCCTGTTTTAATAGCAATCCAAATATTGCAATCATTTTGATAAATTCTGTTGTGATTGAATATTTTTTTCTATCTAAAGCTGATGTGAATGAAAAGATATGAAAAAGAATGAGGGCTCCATAACTATAATTCCACAAAGAGTTCTGCAGATGGATCACGGTAAAAAAATGAAACATAAGAAGCACTGATACCTTTAGCTGAATAAATGACCAAAAGATAAATGGGTATGACGTTTCTGTTGCATATTTCTTTTGTTGGTAAGGGTCTTTTATTGAACTGATCGGATAGTTCAATACAACGTCCTTTGGTCTCCAGCCAGTTGGCATGAACCATATTCGTATTTTATCCCAAAGTTTTTTTGTATGATAGGCATCTTGAATCAATTGCCATAGATGTTTATAGTTTATTATGACTGGGTTCCAGGTCATGACAGGTCTTAAAACGCCAAAAATCGGCTTTACATTAATCAACTCTGGTTGGTACGTTCCAAATAGTTTATCCCAAATGATGAATATCTGCCCATAGTTCTTATCAATGTATTCAGAGTTAATGGCATGGTGTACTCGATGATGGGATGGTGTAACAATAATCTTTTCCAGCCAGCCCATTTTATTGATCAACTTTGTATGGTACCAAAATTGCATAAAAAGATGTATTGGCCCTAAGAAAGCGAAGATCTTTGCGGGGACTCCAAAGAATGCTGCTGGTATCAATAATACCGCACCAAAGTGTACTGTCTCTGAAATGGATTGTCGCAGTGCACAAGACAGGTTGAATTCTTCACTACTATGGTGGATCACATGACGATTCCAAAATACATTCACTCTATGATTGAGCCTATGGAGCCAGTAGCCACTAAAGTCTTGCACCATTATTGCTAAGAACACCGACGCCCATAATGGCTCTAGTTTGAAGACCTCTAGATGTTGTAAAAAAAATGAATAGCTGACAATCACGATACTGAACTTCAGCCCATCTTTGGTAATATTGGTAACGCCTGAACTCAAACTAGAAACCACATCCATTGCATGGTTTACCTTTTTTCCAATGAATCTTGATGTGATCTCCTCAATGATTATCAGAAAGGAAAAGATTGGAATTACCACGAATAATGATTGAATGAAGAAACTCATCAGTACGTTGGTCTTGTTGTCAGGGTAGTGGCCCTATGCGAAAGTTGAATCGCAGTTCTTGGCCAAAATCAGGATTAAACTGATGTAGGGTGTCACCATTTGTATCCGTAAATATTATTTCGCCATTTACTCCAATTTTATCAGGTGAACTTCTATTCCACCAGTGCAAGGAGATTCCGTCTTCCTTAAGATCTTTGAACAAGAATTGATAGTCACCATTCTTTAATTTTATGTCATAATCATAATCTTTAGAATCTAAAAAATTGTCATCAGAGTATAGTACTTGTCCATCATTATCAGTGATTGTGAATGAATTCTCTCTGGCGCGATCGATATCATTGGTCTTTAATCTTATGGTGAAACTATTGGGAAGGATTGCTGGAATAGGAATCTGTGTCACAAGTTTATTGTTTATCATATTTTGATCTTGTGTGTGATTAGGGTTTTTTAATAAAACCTCAAAATCAGGATTCTTTTTTAGGCCATTCCAATGTGGTGCCGGTAGGTCCACGATCGCTTGTTCAAGAAATTGAAGATTTCCCTCCCACCTATGAACGGTCTTTTTCCTTTTCATCAAACCATAGTAAATGTCAAGAGATCTCAGGTCAAATTTTCCACTATTTTTTATGATTATTTTAGGGCGAGTTAGGTCTGGGTTTGAACGACCATACTTTTGTTTATTCGTGGGTGAAATAATATCTACCAGTTCCGCATCAGTATCAAAGTTTGGATCACCATAAGAGAATAGCTGGTGAGTCATATAAAAAAACCCATTTTTTTCACCATTTTCGGAGTAAGGTTCTATCCCATAATCTAGTGAAACTGGTTCTCCGGGTTTGACGTATGGGGTCAATTCAAAATCATATTCATCTACCTTGGTCCCAGGACACCATCCAGCGCGGTCAAAAGGCCATGTCCCGCCCTGAGGATATAGTGGATTATTTCCACAGTCCTTCCAAACATTCCATCGAAAAATTTCCCAGTCATCCATAAAGTATGTATGCGTCTTACTATCCCACTCACAGCAATTTCTTGGACCTTCGTGACCATGCCCTGATATAACTGCTTTTATCTTATATCCGCTAGCCTCCTTCAATAGGTTGATGGTCCTTTTCTTTAATATTTCATCATCAGAGAGTTCAAAATATTTATATTCTCCATAGGGATAGATATTCTCGACCTTGAGAATATCTCTTGTTGGAGGGCCTTTGACAAAAAAGAATTTGAGATCGAGTAATTCTTGATTATTACCTACAGTAACCTCTCTTTTACCTCTTAATAATGGCGCATAGTCTGTAATATCATATGTCCAGACCCAGCCCCTTTTTCCACCAAGATCCAGTCTTTTACCATAGGGGGTCACAAAACTACCAATACTAAATATCTCAGGATTGGTTTCTCCAGGTACTGAGATCAGAGTATTCCAGATATAATCCCATGCACCACACGGCAAGGAATCTCCCTTAGTGGCTGAATCGCATCTAAGGGTATGAACCATGATTATTTTTGCCCATGGGCCATCAGACTCTGGGAAATTAACATAGACATTATACTGTTCATTCCAGCCTTCGGGGCTAGGTGTCTCCCAGTTGATTGGATGAATTATAAGAGTATCACCATTATCCAATGATAAACTATGGACCAAGCAATGAAATACCATAAAAATAATATAACTATTTAATTTCATAATCGTGTTAAAGAAAAAATCAAATTACTTTTGCCCATCATTTTACCATTAGAATCAAACAAATGCTAACCGATACTCACTGTCACCTGTTCTATGATGAATTAAAGAATGATCTTTCCGCAGTTTTAGAAAGAGCAAGAGAACTGGGTGTTGGTCGATTTATTTGTGTTGCGACAAATATTGCTGATTCAAATGAATGTTTACAGTTAAGTGTGGCTCATGAGAATATCTATGCTACCGCTGGAATTCATCCCCATGATGCCAAAGATGCTCCAAAGGATTTTGTTGACCAGATTCATGAATTGATGAATGATGATAAAATGGTAGCAGTGGGAGAGATGGGATTGGACTATTTTAGAAACTTGTCAGACCCAGAGGTCCAAAAAAAGATATTCAGAGCACAAATGAAGATCGCACTAGACCTAAATAAACCAATCATATTCCATAATCGAGATGCCGATGAAGACCTGGTATCAATATTGAGTGAGTTTCCTGATGTGAGAGGAGTCGCTCACTGTTTTTCAAGCACTCTTGAGGTAGCAGAAAAATTTATGGATCTTGGATACTATATTTCTTTTTCTGGTAATATTACCTTTAAGAACAGTCATTTACCAAATGTCGCAAAAGAGATACCCTTAGACCGTCTTCTCGTTGAGACTGATTGCCCCTATCTTAGTCCTGACCCTTACAGGGGGAAGACCAATGAGCCTGCCCGGGTCCGTGTTGTCGCTGAAAAATTGGCTGACATTCACTGCCTACCATTTGAGAAGATAGTGGAGGTCACTTCAAATAATGCGACTGAGGTCTTTAAATTATAGATATCGTGAATTCAACCAATAAAAATCATCCTTTTAGAAAAAGATGGGGTCAAAATTTTCTTGCTGATACTAATCTACTTGATAAAATAGCAAGGACGATAGGCCCAAGATCATCAGATCACTTTTTAGAGATTGGCCCTGGAGAAGGCGCCCTTACAGAGAGGATATTCCCCTATGTTGAGGAAATGGCCGTTGTTGAGATCGACCCGCTTCTTGTAAAGGAATTAAAAAACAAACCTATTTTTAATGGAATGGACGTCATCCAAGGAGATATTCTTTTAGAGGATATAGATGGAATGCCTGTAAATGATCCCGTTAGGGTTATTGGGAATATTCCCTACAATATTACTTCTCCAATTATTTTTTGGTTAATAGAGCAATTGGATTATTGGAGTGACGCACACATCATGATGCAAAAGGAGGTTGCAGATCGACTTACTGCAAATGTCAATACAAAGGCATATGGTCGATTGACAGTTGTTGTAGGAGCATATCTGAATATCGACCAATGCTTCACAGTCAAGCCTGATGTATTCATTCCAAGACCGAAGGTAGATTCTGCAATTGTACGATTCACAAAAAAAAACACACCAGTTGTTGATGATGATAAATATCTAAGATTCAATAAATTAGTCAGTACAGCATTCTCCCAAAGAAGAAAGATGCTCCGGAATACTTTAAAGGGATGGGACATCCCAGAGCGCCTACAAGAGAAAATCGATTTTAGTCGTCGTCCCGAGACGCTTACCATCGACGAGTTTGCATCAATGGTTTAGTCCTTGGAAGTCAGTCCCTAAAAGAGTAAAATCGCCGGCTTTTCTAAAGCAAAGTAATTTTAAACATGACCACAAACTACACTTTGGAGGTGATTCAAGTGGTTGAAGTCCAGGTTAAAGAAAAAGAATCGTTTGAAAGAGCCCTGCGTCGATTTAAAAAGATGTGGGAGAGAGCTGGTGTTCTAAGAGAGATCAGGAATCGAGCATTCTATGAAAAACCAAGTGATGCCAAGCGTGAAATGAAGAAGAAGACCGTGCGGCGAATCAAACGACTTGCCAGGATAGAGGCATTGCGGAATAATCCGCGTGCAAGCCAGCAGCGGCGTCGGAGACGTCGAAAGTAGGCTCCCGGAAGGGAATATTAAAAAAGCCCTGGTCTTCCACCGGGGCTTTTCTTTTTGGAACACCTTATCCTTCTTGCGAATTTCATTGGTAAATAATATAAAGAATATAAAGATATGTTGATTCGTAGTATTTCAGGGGTTAGAGGACTTACTGACTCCCATCTTACTCCATCTATGTCCATTGCATATGCAAAGGCCCTTCATTCCTTCCTCTCTGATGGTGTGATCATGTGTGGGAGAGATAGTCGGCCATCTGGAGAGATGATACAAAATGAGATGACCAATGAACTAATGCGTCTTGGAAGGACCGTCATTGATTGTGGTATTGTTCCAACTCCTACTGTTCAATTCATGGTTCACAATACAGAGGCAGTGGGCGGTTTCATCGTAACAGCAAGCCATAACCCAATTGAATGGAACGGATTAAAATTCTTAAGGCCAGACAGTACATTCTTTCACCCAGAAGATTGCAATGAACTATTTGAACTGGTAGATAAGGATATGGCCCTCGATGATGCTAAGGAGGCCGGAATGATCTGGCCTGAACAAAATGCGATACAAAAGCATGTCATATCATGTGTGAGTATCAGTTGTATTGATCTGAATAGGATTCAAAAAAGAAAATTCAAGGTGGTCATTGACTCTGTAAATGGAGCAGGAGCAAATGCACTGCCTACACTATTAGATTCTCTAGGGTGTGAAGTGATCAAACTTTACTGTGAACCAACTGGGGATTTTACTAGAGGCACTGAGCCACTACCTGAAAATTTGCATGACCTTGGGCAAATGGTCATAGAACATGAGGCTGATGCAGGGTTTGCAGTCGATCCTGATGCGGACCGATTGGCGATCGTAAATGAAATGGGGCAGCCACTTGGTGAAGAATACACACTTGTTATTGCCGCAGATGGGTATTTAAAAGAAACACAAAGAAAGGAAAGATTTGTTGTCAATCTCTCTACTTCTTTGGCAATCGATAAACTTGCAGAAATAAATAATAGTTCGGTTTATCGCTCTGCAGTTGGAGAGATAAATGTGGTCAATAAGATGATTGAGATCAACTCTGAACTTGGAGGAGAGGGCAACGGAGGCGTCATTCTCAGGGAGTGTCATTTGGGTAGAGATTCGCTGGTTGGGGCAGCAATGGTATTGAATCGAATGTCAATGTCTGAATCATCGCTTAGTGAAATTCATTCATCTCTACCAATATTTGAGATCGTGAAAGATAAAATAGATATCAAAGGCATAGACATAGAAAAGACAATCGAAAAAGTTAGCTCACTGTTTGATGATGCAACCATAGACCATGTCGATGGAATCAAGTTCAATTGGGATGATAGGTGGGTTCATCTTAGAAGATCAAATACTGAGCCGATCATGCGCATATATGCAGAGGCTCCAGATCGCGAACAAGCGCTGAAACTTGTTACTCAAATAAAGGAGACCATATGAATGACATCTCCCACTACATAGACCATACAAATCTGAGACAAGATGCACTTGAGTCTGAAATGATCGTTCTCTGCGAGGAGGCGATCAACTTTGGCTTTGCATCAGTGTGTGTGAATCCGGTCCATGTCCAAATGGTTAATTCAATATTGAAACATGAAGGACCAAAGACGTGTACGGTCATTGGTTTTCCACTTGGTGCAGATTCGTCTGAGATGAAATTTGCTGAGGCACGATTCCTTGTACATCAAGGGGCAGAAGAGTTGGACATGGTCTTGAATGTTGGTGCGTTAAAGCAAGGAGAACTTCAAGTCATTGAGAATGAGATTGGCCAGGTTGTAGATGCAGCTGATGGAAACTGTGTAAAGGTCATTATCGAAACCTGCCTCCTAACTAGGGAAGAAAAAATTGTGGCCTCAAAGATTGCAAGAAGTGTTGGAGCCAATTTTGTAAAAACATCTACAGGGTTTTCATCTGGAGGTGCGACTGTTGAGGATGTAAAATTAATTCGAAAAACAGTTGGTGAAGGTATGGGCGTAAAGGCGAGTGGAGGTATAAGGACACTTGATCAACTCCGCTCTATGGTAAGCGCAGGAGCAGATCGAATTGGAACAAGTAGTGGTGTTGAGATGGTCTCATGAATGAAATAATCACCATAAAACGAGGTGCTGAACTTGAGCTAGATATAGAGTCCCTAGCCTATGGAGGGATGGGCCTCGCACGGAAAGAAAACTTTGTTATTTTTGTAAAGTATGCGATCCCAGGACAAAGGGTCCTTGCCAGAATATATAAGAAGAGGAAGGGATTTGCTGAGGCACAGGTCTTGAAA